>ENA-OQNN01000055-OQNN01000055.1-human-gut-metagenome-genome-assembly--contig:-NODE-55-length-133423-cov-8.273947_pt1 | contig 133423 bp, 106 predicted proteins | sample MGYA00242624_ERZ504870 | MGnify/ENA primary metagenome ERZ504870 (study PRJEB26092, sample SAMD00036379) | human gut metagenome | host: Homo sapiens | study: EMG produced TPA metagenomics assembly of... | reverse complement strand
CGCGCCCTCGTTTGCCGTGATGGACTTGACCGTGCCGTCGTCGTTGTAGACAACGGCAATGGCGGTCGCGGCGGAGCAGTTAGAACAGATCGTCGGGACGGTGAAGACGATCTTCTTGAGCTCGATGGCTGCGGTCTTCACGGTGTCGAGCGCCTTGCCGCCGCCGCATGCGATGAGCACGTCGGCTTCCTGGCAGGCAGGGGAGTTCACGACCTTGGCGATATTGGCACGCGTACTGTTGGTGCCATAGACGCGCGTCTCCAGGACCTCGACATCGGTACCTTCAAGTGCCGCCTCGATTCCCGGCAGCGCCGCAGCCAGGGCTCGCTTGCCGCCGATGATGGCGACTTTGGTCGCTCCGTACTCGGCCAGTGCTCCGGGCAGCTCGTCAAAGCAGTCCTCGCCGACGGTATAGTCGCTCATTCCAATCGTACGCATAGGTGCCTTCTTTCGTTCGATAGAGTGCTTTCAGGTATTTTGCTCCTAGAGAAAGGCTGTAATAGCGAGAAATTTCGAACGTATAAAACCAATGTTGAGGGTTTTTCGCCGGCGGCGACCGTGCTACCATACAGCGCATAAGCGTTGATGGGGACGAGTAGTCGGCCGTCCGCATGCTACAGAGAGCGGGGAGCGCTGAGAACCCGCGCATGCGACCGATGAAAATCACCCCGGAGCTGCGGTCCCAACGGACGTGCCGTGCAGGTTCGTCTTAGTAGACATCGCCGAGATGGTCGTCGATACAGGCCAGCCGAGTAACGGATGCGAGCGCGCGAATATGCGGGCGAGGGCATCTAAGCTGGGTGGTTAAGCGAAGAGCTTTTACGGGCAGGCTGCCCGTTTTGTGGCGCTTCGTCCCAGCTTGTAGGGACGGGCGCTTTTTTGGTGCCCAACGGGCGTGCGCGCCCACGACATGAAAGGGGTACCGTGGCAAACGAGTACAAGCAGACGATGAATCTGCCCAAGACCGGTTTTCCCATGCGTGCCGGTCTTTCCAAGTCCGAGCCCAAGCGACTCAAGGACTGGCAGGATAACAAGGTCTACGAGCAGGTTCTGAAGAAGAACGAGGGTCACAAGAAGTTCGTGCTGCACGACGGTCCTCCGTACGCCAACGGTCCGATCCACATCGGCCATGCCATGAACAAGATCTCCAAGGACATGATCAACCGCTACTGGATGATGCAGGGCTATGAGGTTCCCTATGTCCCCGGTTGGGACTGCCATGGTCAGCCGATCGAGCATAAGGTCGAGGAGAAGCTCGGCACCGAGAAGTTCAACCAGACCCCCACGGCCAAGATCCGTGAGCTCTGCAACGAGTTCGCTGTCGAGAACATCGAGCTTCAGAAGGCTGGCTTCCGCCGTCTGGGCGTGCTCGGCGACTGGGACAACCCCTATCTGACGCTCTATCACCAGCATGACGCCGCCGATATCGAGGTCTTCAAGGCCATGTTCGATAAGGGCATGATTTATCGCGGCCACAAGCCGGTTCACTGGTGCAAGCACTGCCACACCGCGCTGGCCGAGGCTGAGATCGAGTACTCCGATGAGACGAGCCCGTCCATCTTCGTGCGCTTCGAGATGACCTCCAAGCCCGCCGGTCTCGAGAATTTCGACGGCCCGGTTGACTTCATCATCTGGACGACCACGCCGTGGACCATTCCCTCCGACCAGGCAGTTTCCCTCAAGCCCGGCGCCGCCTATGTCGCCGTTGAGCACGAGGGTCGTGCCGAGGTCATGCTCGAGGACCTGGCTCCCAAGTGCTGCGAGGAGTTTGGTTGGGAGTACACCCCGGTTATGGTCGACGGTAAGCCCTATGTGGTTCCCGCCGAGACCTTCCACCACATCCACTACAAGCAGCCGATCTTTGACGGTGTTGAGGGCGTGGCGCTGCTGGCCGATTACGTCGGTGTCGATGACGGTACCGGTATCGTCCACAACTCGCCCGGCCACGGCGTCGACGACTACTTTGCCTGCCTCAAGGAGGGCATTACCGACATCTGCATGCCGGTCGATGATGACGGCAAGTTCTACACCGGCGAGGAGTTTGGCACCGGTGGTCCCTTCAGCGGCATGGATACCGATGAGGCCAACCCGCACATCATCGAGTTCCTGCGCGAGCGCGGCACCCTGGTCCTCGAGAAGAAGATCACGCACAGCTATCCGCACTGCTGGCGCTGCAAACACCCGGTGCTCTTCCGTGCTACTGACCAGTGGTTTGTCTCGATGGACAAGACCGGCTTGCGTGAGCAGGCTGGCAAGGAGGTTCGCGAGAACGTCAAGTGGTATCCGGCTCACGCCGCCAACCGCATCGGCGCCATGGTCGAGCAGCGTCCCGACTGGTGCATTAGCCGTCAGCGCAACTGGGGCGTGCCTATCCCCAGCTACACCTGCGCCGACTGCGGCGAGAAGGTCATGAACGACGCTACGCTCGACGCCGTCATCAAGCTCTTCCACGAGAAGGGCTCTGACGCCTGGTTCACCGACGCTCCCGAGAGCTACCTGGGCGAGGCCTGCGTCTGCCCCAAGTGCGGCGGTCATCACCTCAAGGCCGATAAGGACATCCTCGACGTGTGGTGGGATTCCGGCGTGTCTTGGAAGGCCGTCTGCGAGTATCGCCCTGAGCTTGAGTACCCGGCGGACGTGTATCTTGAGGGCTCCGACCAGCACCGCGGTTGGTTCCAGAGCTCGCTGCTCACCTCGGTGGGTGCCAACGGCCATGCTCCGTACAAGGCGGTCGTCTCGCAGGGCTTCACACTCGATGGTCAGGGCCGCAAGATGTCCAAGTCGCTCGGCAATGTTATCGACCCCAATAAGGTCTGCGACGAGATGGGCGCTGATATCATCCGTCTGTGGGTTGCCTCCGTCGACACCAGCTCTGACGTCTCCATCGACCACGAGATTCTCGCTCGTACGTCCGATGCCTATCGCCGTTTCCGCAACACGCTGCGCTTCTTGCTCTCCGAGCTCGAGGGTCAGTTTGAACCCGAGACCGACGGCGTCGCCTTTGCTGACTTGCTGCCGCTCGACAAGCTCATGGTTGCCCGTCTGACCCAGGTCCAGGCCGAGGTCGACGACGCCTACGCCAGCTATGAGTTCCCGCGCGCCTACCGTGCGCTCTACGACTTCGTGGTGACCGAGCTTTCCAACGTGTACCTCGACGCCCTGAAGGACCGTCTGTACTGCGAAAAGCCCGGCTCGCTCGAGCGCCGCAGCGCCCAGACCGTGCTCGCCGAGCTTTTCTCGATGCTCATGCGCGACCTGCAGCCGATCCTGTCCTACACCGTCGATGAGGCCATGGCCTATGCGCCCGCCGGCTGCGTCGATCATCAGAAGTACGCCGCGCTGCTCGATTGGTACAAGTCGCCTATCACGGTCGACGAGGCCAATGAGTTCGAGGGCGTGCTCGAGGCTTCACTCGAGCTCCGTAGCGCCGTGACCAAGGCCCTTGAGGATGCCCGCTCCGCCGGCACCTTCACCAAGAGTCAGCAGGTCCGCGTCAAGGCGGTCGTTCCCGCCGAGATGTATGCGCTGCTGACCGGCGACAAGGCCGTCGACCTGGCCGAGTTCTACATCGTCTCCGATGTTGAGCTGACCCAGGGCGAGGAGCTCTTCGTCGCTGTTGAGGCTGCCGAGGGCGAGTGCTGTGACCGTTGCTGGAACTACCGCACCACCGTCGGCGAGTACAACGGCCACGCGCATATTTGCAAGCGCTGCGCCGATGCTTTGTAGGTTGCGGCGTTCGTAGAACGCCGTAACCTACCGACGCTGCAAACGCCCCTAAGCGGCAATCTGACGTTCAATCGTCGGTCGCGTACCAAAGTACGCTTCCCTCCTCTTTCACGTCACCTTGCTCGCTTAGGGACGTTTTCGCTGTTGGTGACGATAACGCGGCGTTTCCATTGCTGGAGCTAGAGGCTTTCTTTCGACTTGCGTTTTTAGTCGAAAGCTATTAAGCGACATTCCGTTATTCGGAATGTCGCTTTCGTTTTTAGCTGGTTATTTCGCTTGCGTTGGTGGATATGTCGTGCATTCTGCGTATGGCAATATAAGATAGTTCTTTGTATTAAACGTAATTCGATGATCTTGAGGGTAGGGGATTTCTTTGGGTCGTGCTGGGGATATGACGCCGCCTTTGCGCTGGCGGTTAGGTGTTGCTGGTGGGGTGGTGCTGGTTGTGCTGCTTTTTGATCAGCTGACCAAGCTTGCGGTTCGTGCCGTGGGCGACGCTTTGCATGTGACTGTTATCCCCGGTGTGATCGACTTCCTGTTTGTCCGCAATATCGGTGCTGCCTTTAGCATGGGCGAGGGGCATGGCATCGCGTTTGCCGTGCTGGCGTTGGCGGTCATTATCGCTATTGCCGTGTACTTGCTTCGCGCGCCCCAGCTTGCTCGCTTGGAGGTTGTGGGCATGGCTATGGTCGCGGGCGGCGCCATTGGCAACGCGATCGACCGTCTGACTTTTGGCTTTGTGACCGATTTTATTGCCACCACCTTCATCGACTTTCCCGTCTTTAACGTGGCCGATATCGGCATCACCGTAGGCGTTGTGCTTGCCCTCATCGGCTACATGTTCTTGAGCCCTGCGGCCCGCGAAGTCGATGCGACTGCCGAGCTCAATGCCCGTGATGAGGCCCGCGCCAAGCGCAAAGCCAAGCAGCGTGGGGAGCGTGCCCGCAAGATTCGCGAAAGGAATGAGCGTTAATGGCCGACATCCATATTCTTGTTGCCGACGATTGCTCTGGCCAGCGTCTCGACGCCTTTCTGGGTGCCAACGACGGCTGCCCCACGCGCTCTGCCTGCGCGCATCTGATTGAGGGCGGTGCCGTATGTGTCAATGGTGAGACCTGCCTGTCCAAAAAGTACGCCGTGCGAGCCGGCGACCGTATTTCGGTCGACCTCCCCGAGCCGCACGACCCGACCGACGTGATTCCCGAGGCCATTCCCCTCGATATCCGCTATGAGGACGACTACCTTATCGTGCTCTCCAAGCAGCGCGGCCTGGTGTGCCATCCTGCGCATGGCCATGAGAGCGGTACGCTCGCGAATGCCCTGGTTTATCACTGCGGTATCGATCATCTGGGCACCGTGCAGGGCGAGGACCGCCCCGGTATTGTGCATCGCCTGGATCGCGATACCTCGGGTCTCATGCTTGCGGCAAAGGACGACGACACCCAGCGCGCGCTCCAAAATCTCATCCGCACGCGTACGCTCGACCGTCGCTATATCACACTTGTTCACGGGCACATCGCCATGGACGAGGGCACCATCAACACCGGCATTGCCCGATCGACGCGCGACCGTGTCAAGATGGCGGTTTCGGACGATCCTTTCGCGCGCCAGGCCATTACGACCTTTAAGGTCCTCGAGCGCTTTGATTCCACGCGATTTGACGACGGCTATACGCTCGTCGAGTGCCACCTGTTTACGGGCCGTACGCATCAGATTCGCGTACACATGCGTCATATCAACCACGCCTGCGTGGGCGATCAACTCTACGGCAAGTGCGATGCACGCGCCGATCAGGGTCTGACCAGGCAATTCCTTCATTCCTGGCGCGTCGCATTCGACCATCCCGTGACGGGCGAGCGCATCGAATGCCGCGACGAGCTGCCGTGGGATCTCGCTGCGGTTCTTGACGACCTGGCCCCGCGCTCGCTTGGTCGCACCGCCGCCGGCGACGACATCGTCCCGCAGCTTGGCCTGCTCGAAGCCTAGCCGGTATTAGGTGGTTTCTTGAACTCGGTAAGCCTGCGGTAAGATATACGATTGTTTACGTAACGCGTTCCTGGGAGCCTGCATGCTCGCCTTTTTACAAACCAACACGCCCATCGTGATCTTCAACCAGATTGTCGTCACGCTGCTCACGGTCTGCTTTCTGTACCAGGTGGTCTTCTTTGTCATCGGCGCTCTTCGTGGCGAGGTCGCGCCTCCCAAGGCCAAAAAACTCCACCGCTATGCCTTCTTTATTGCGGCGCATAACGAGGAGGCCGTGATCGCCAACCTCGTTCGCTCCATCAAGGATCAGGACTATCCGTCCGAGCTCATTGAGGTCTTTGTTGTTGCCGACGCTTGCACCGACAATACCGCGCAGCTCGCGCGCGAGGCCGGTGCCATTGTTTACGAGCGCAATGACCTGGCCCGCAAGGGCAAGAGCTGGGTCATGGACTATGGTTTCGATCGCATTCTCAACGAGTATCCCGATACGTTTGAGGGCTACTTTATCTTCGATGCCGACAACGTTATCTCCCGCGATTACGTCTCCAAGATGAATGATGCCTTTGACCAGGGCTTCCATGTGGTCACGAGCTATCGTAACTCCAAGAACTTTGGCAGCTCGTGGATTTCGTCAGCCAACGCCACCTGGTATCTGCGTGAGGCCCGCTTCCTCAACAACGCGCGTAATATCTGCAAGACGTCCTGCGCTGTCTCGGGTTCGGGCTACCTCATCTCCGCCAGCGTTATCGAGGGCATGCACGGTTGGCAGTTTCATACGCTGACCGAGGACATCCAGTTCACCACGTTCTGCGCCATTCACGGCATCCGCATCGGTTATGCGCCGGCGGAGTTCTTTGACGAGCAGCCCGTGACGTTTAAGGCGTCCTGGAAGCAGCGCATGCGCTGGACCAAGGGTTTCTACCAGGTGTTCTTTACTTATGGTAAGCACTTGGTCAAGTCGACCTTCCGCTATCATCGCTTTGCCGCTTATGACATGTTTATGACCATCGCTCCGGGTATGCTGCTGTCCCTGATCTCCATGCTCGCCAACGCGACCTTCCTCATCGTGGGCGGGCTTTCGCACGGCTTCTTGGCCACCGAGGTCGAGATGCAGGCTTGCGCCGCCTCGCTCATTATGACCTTCGTGATGATGTACCAGACCTTCTTTATCCTGGCGCTACTCACGACCATCTTCGAGTACAAGCACATTCATTGCGCGCAAAAGTGGCGTTTGGTGACCAACCTGTTTACCTTCCCGATCTTTATGTTCAGCTATATCCCCATCACGGTGGCCGCTCTGTTCCTAAAGGTCGACTGGGTCCCGACGCAGCATGCCGTCAACGTTACCCTCGACGAGGTCATGCAAGGCGCCAAATAATCACCGCCAAAACCACCGCAAAGGGGACAGGCACCTTTGTGGTGGTTTTTGCTTTTGCGATGCAGCTCGAGGAGGAGTCCGATGGCCTATATCCCGTTTTGGATTTGCATCTTTGCCGGCGTGGCAATTGATGCCCGCCATCGACGTTTTCCCAATGAGCTTGCCGGTGCGTGTGCGGTGACGGCGTTAGTGGGCGTTTGGCTCGACAAAGGCGTTAACACGGCGCTTGACCATGCCGGTCTTGCGGTCATCGTCTACTTTGCTCTCGTGCTGACTGAGTCCCTCTGGCGTCGTTTTCGCCAAACCCCGGGCATCGGCATGGGAGATGCCAAGGCACTCTTTGCGCTTTGCACGCTCGACCCTATGGGCGGCATCGTCGCATTTGCCACTGCGCTCCTGGTCCTTGCCGTCTCCTGCCTCATCACAAAATCGCGCTCCCTGCCATTGCTCCCGTTTTTGGTGCCGATTTTTGCCATAATCGAGGTCGTGGGCTGCACATTGTAACCGATTGCGCATCCTTCTTAAGGAGCATGCCATGGCAACTAATCAAGAAACGGCCGTCATTAAGGCGCGCATGGACTGTATTCCCTCGGCGTTGTCGCCCGAACTTGTCGAGCGCATTGCCGCTGATCGTGCTTCGGGCTATGTCAACCCGTATCGTTGTAACGACGACCAGGTCATTCGTCGTATTGATCGCGCTGCCGACAAAGGCACGCTTATGCGTCCGGCGTTTATGCGCGATACCGAAAAGATACTTCATCTTCCGGCGTACACCCGTTATGCAGGCAAAACGCAGGTCTTTAGCTTCCGTAGCAATGACGATCTGTCACGCCGCGGTTTGCACGTGCAGCTTGTCTCGCGCATTGCGCGCGATATCGGTCGCGCCCTGGGGCTCAATTGCGATCTGATCGAGGCGATTGGCCTGGGTCATGACTTGGGACACACGCCTTTCGGCCATGCCGGCGAGCGCTTCCTCAACGATATCTATCATGAGCGCACGGGGCGTTATTTTTTCCATAATGTGCAGTCGGTCCGCGTGCTCGACGCGTTGTATGGCCGCAACGTGTCGCTCCAGACGCTCGACGGCGTGCTATGCCATAACGGCGAGTTCGAGCAGCGTGTGTTTGAGCTCTCGGACATGAGCTCCTTTGACCAGTTTGACCTGACGGTTGAAGATTGCATTGCCACGGGCTATAGCGCAATTGAGCATCTGCGTCCCATGACGCTCGAGGGCTGCGTCGTTCGCATCTCGGATATTCTTGCCTACGTTGGGCGCGATCGCCAAGACGCCATTGCGGCGGGCCTGCTGTCACCCGACGCCTTTGATGATGGCCGGGGCGGTGCCTACAACAGTTGGATCCTCACGCATGCCTCCATCGATATCGTTGAGCACAGCTATGGTAAGCCGCGTATCGAGATGAGCGAGGACCTGTTTGAGGAAATCCGCCGGGCCAAGCGGGAGAACTACGAGAAGATCTATAGCAAGGGCGGTATCGAAGGCGATTCCGAGGTGGAGCTGCGCGAGGCGTTCGAAAAGCTCTACGACCGTTGCCTGCGGGATCTAAACAGTGGCGACGAGTCCTCTTACATCTTTAAGCACCATATTTCGCGCATTGAGCAGCAGCTTTCCTACTATGATCGCACCTATGCCTGGCAGGACGACAAGGATCAAGCCGTGGTGGATTATATCGCGAGCATGACGGACGGTTATTTCTGCGAGCTGACGAGCAAGCTGTTCCCTGGTCTGGAGTTTCCGCACCGTACCTATATTAACGAACGGTAGTTCGTATTAATTCGGTATACTGTTAGTGGAAAACGTTTTTGATTGATACACGGGATGGCTATGGACGACCTTTTTTCTGCTTCGACGCGCGAGCGTTCCTTTCAGAATGCGCCGCTTGCGGTGCGCATGCGCCCCAATTCGCTCGACGAGTACGTGGGCCAGCAAAAGGCCGTCGGTAAGGGCTCATGGTTGCGTGCCGCGATCGAGCACGACGTGCTTTCGAGCGTGATTCTGTACGGGCCGGCAGGTACGGGTAAGACGACGCTGGCCCACATTATCGCCAACCATACCAAGAGCGAGTTTGTCGAGGTCAGCGCCGTGACGGGTACCGTAAAGGATCTTCGCCGCGTGATTGACGAGGCCAAGACGCGCCTGAATACGTACGACCGCCGCACCATCCTGTTTATCGACGAGATTCACCGCTTCTCCAAGTCTCAGCAGGATGCCTTGCTGCATGCGGTTGAGAACCGTACCGTCATTATGATTGGCGCCACGACGGAGAATCCGTACTTCGAGGTCAACTCGGCATTGCTCTCGCGCGGTCGCGTGGTGGAGCTTGAGCATCTTAAAGACGAGGATATCGCCACGCTTATCGAGCGTGCGCTCGAGGCGCCGCAGGGTTTGAACGGCAAGTTCTCGGCCGATGAGGATACGGTTAAGACCATCTGCACGCTGGCAGCGGGTGACGCTCGCTCGGCGCTCACGACGCTCGAACTTGCGAGCGAGATTGCCGTCACGCGTCCCGATACCGAGGGAACGCCAGCGCCCGCGGCGGGGGAGCGCTATCCCATCACCGTGGATGACGTGAAGATCGCCAATCCGCGTCGTGGATTTTCGTATGACAAAAACGGCGACATGCACTACGACATCATCAGTGCGTTTATTAAGTCCATGCGCGGTAGCGACCCCGATGCCACGATCTATTGGCTCGCGCGCATGATTGATGCGGGGGAGGATCCCAAGTTTATCGCTCGCCGTATTATGATTCAGGCTTCTGAGGATGTTGGCAACGCCGACCCGCAGGCGCTTTTGGTGGCGCATGCCGCGTTTAAGTCTGCCGAGGTCATTGGCTATCCCGAGTGCCGCATTAACCTGGCTCAGGCTGCACTCTATGTGTGTTTGGCCCCTAAATCCAACGCGTGTGAGGCTTCGATTGATGCGGCGCTGGCCGATATCCATTCTAGTGGGCTTCGCGAGGTGCCGAGTTATCTGCGCGATCGCCATCGCCCAGGCAGCGACGACTACGGTGTGTATAAATACCCGCACGATTATCCCGAAGGCTGGGTCGATCAGCGCTATTTGCCCGAGGGGCTGGAGCGCGGTGCGTTCTGGCAGCCTGCCGGGCGCGGCTGGGAAGAGTGGCGCGTAGAGCAAAGCGAGCGCGACCGCAGCGGGAATGCACCGAAGTAGCTGCTGATAATTTTGTCCCACGTTGCTGCTCTTGGCATGTTCGGTCCCCTTTGGGGTACCATGAAAAGCGTCTGTATTTCGATTTTTCCGGGAGGCTTGTATGAGTCCCATTCAAATCGCCCTGCTGCTGCTCGCCGTTGCCGGCGTGTGGGCCATCGCTGAGCTCGCGCTTACCCTGCGCAAGACACGCAATGTTGTCGACTCGCTCGATAAGACCGTGAACGACCTCAACAATACCATCGCCGAGGCTCAGCCTGTGGTGGCAAAGCTCGATGGCGCTGTCGATGAGCTTACGCCGGCGCTTGCCCAGATGGAGCCGCTGCTTAAGTCGAGCAAGACGGCAGTTGATGCCCTTACCTCCAATCTCGTAGAGGTCGAAGCCGTGGTTCGCGACATTTCCGAGGTTACGGGCAGCATGGCCGAGGCCAGCAATGCTGTGTCGAGCGTGACCGACTCTGCCGCCGGTGCTGTGCAGAAGCTCTTCAATAAGGTGAAGGCTCCTGCAGCCGACGCCGATCGCAAGCTCGCCGCTGCCGCTGCGGAGGCCGAGCAGCCTACCGAGCGCGTCCTAATTGGCGAGGACGAGGCCGCCGCGGGCGACGATGATGGTCAGAAGTCTGTATCCAAGCCGGCTCAGTATTACACCTATACGCCCGCCGAGACCTCTGAGGAGTCCTGCGATGAGTAGCGAAGCAACCTGCCCTATCACGCTGACCGTTGCCGGTGACCCGCGTCTCGCTCGCCTTGTGCGCATGACGGCAGCCAACGTTGGTGCCCTGTGCTCTATGTCTGTCGATCGCATCGAGGACATCCGCATGGCTGCCGAGGAAGCCTTTATCTTTGGCTGCACGGCTGTTGATTCCGACGACATCTCAATCAAATTCGATGTCGATGAATCTCACGTTGGCATGACCTTTACCTTTGGCGATCAGGCCACCGTCGACGAGGATGACCAGGCTGCTGTTTATGCCGAGCTTATTTTGGCGAGCGTGTGCGACTCCTACGAAAAGACTGCGGCGCCCCTGACGCTTTCCCTCGACCTCAAGGCGGATATTTAATATGACCGAACGTTCCCGGAGCGGCAAGACCGCTTGGGACAAGGAGAAAACCCGCGAGCTGTTTCGTCGCTACAAGGAGACCGGTGATCCGGACGCCCGCGAACAGCTCGTCATGTCCCATATGAACCTGGTAAGGTTTCTTGCCAACAAATTTAAGAATCGCGGCGAGCCGCTCGACGACCTCATGCAGGTCGGCTATCTGGGTTTGCTCAAGGCTATCGACCGCTTTGACCCCGAGCGCGGACTCGAGTTCACGACGTTTGCGACACCCACTATCCTGGGCGAGATCAAACGCCATTTCCGCGACAAGGGCTGGAGCGTGCGCGTACCGCGTCGTCTGCAGGAGCTCTCGGCCAAGGTCAACCAGGCTACTGACAAACTTACCAACGAGCTGCAGCGTTCGCCCAAGGTTGAGGAGATCGCTGAGTATCTAGATGTGACTGTCGATGAGGTCCTCGAGGCTATGGAATCGTCTTCGGCCTATACCTCGGTGCCCATCGAGGCTCCTGGTGCGTCCGATTCCGACGATGCGCCCTCGATTCTCGACCGTTACGCCGACGATGACAACGAGCTCGACTTTACCGATGACCGCCTGGTGATCGAGGAAGCCATCCGCGATTTCTCGCCGCGCGAGCGCGAGGTGATCGAGCTGCGCTTTGTGAAGGGCATGACCCAGATCGAGATTGCCAAGAAGCTGGGCATCTCGCAGGTGCAGGTTTCGCGTCTGCTGCGCCGCACGCTTAAGAAGATTCAGGACAAGATCGACCCCGACGGAGTGATGATTCGTTCATGAGTGAGCACCCCCAACAAACCGATCGCGTGCTGCGCGACACCCGCATTCTGACGCTGCGCATTTGGGCTGTTGTCGGCTGCATTGTCATCGCCGCTGTCATCTTTAACCTTATGGGCATCCTGGCACCGGTTATTGAGTTTCTTGCCGTCGGTTCCATCATTGCTTTTGTGATGTCCCCGATCACCAACTGGCTCGAGCACCATGGCGTGAATCGCGGCATCGGTTCGCTTGTCGCGCTTATTGTTGTTGTTGCCGTGCTCGTCGGTGTCGTTTGCATCTTGTCGCCGATTCTCTTTGGTCAGATCATGGAAGTCCTGAGCCGCCTGCCCGAGCAGCTTCGTGTTGCGGGTGGCGATCTCAATGAGATGATCTCGCATGCCAAGACGCTCAACAACACGCCGCTCAAGGAGTATTTGGACGATAATCTTTCGTCCCTGGTTACCGTGGCATCGAAGTATGTGTCTCAGATTGCTGCCGAGCTTGGTCGCGGTGTGTTCCCGCTCATCACCAATACGGCCTCGCAGTTGTTCGTGATCTTCCTTGGTCTGGTGCTTGCCTACTGGATGGCCTGCGACTACCCTCGCATGCATCACGAGATTTGCACCATCATCGGTCAGGAGAAGGAGACCTCGTACCGCTTTATGGTCGCCATCCTTTCTCGCTCTGTCGGCGGCTACATGCGCGGTATGGTCGTGACGTCCATCTGCGGTGGTTTCCTCGCCTTTATCGGTTTTATGATCATCGGTCATCCGTATGCGGCGCTCATGGCTATCTTTACCGGCATCATGCATTTGGTTCCGGTCGTCGGTCCCTGGGTGAGCGCAGCAATCGCCACGGTACTCGGTTTCATGTTCAGCCCCATGTTGGCGTTATGGACGCTCATCGTGACGATGGTCGCGCAAAACGTCACCGACAATGTGATTTCGCCTAAGGTCATGCAGAGCTCAGTGCAGGTGCATCCCATTATGAGCCTTACGGCTCTCGTTATTGGTTCGGCACTCATGGGGCCCATCGGCATGATTATTGCCATCCCGCTTTGTGCGGCCCTCAAGGGCATCTTCGTGTACTACTTCGAGAATGAGACCGGCCGTCAGCTTGTGGCCTATGACGGAGCCGTGTTTAAGGGCACGCCGTACCGCGATGCCGATGGCAACCCGGTCGCCGCCTACGACGCGCTCGGCGACGACACCTTCATCTATGAGTCCGAGCTCATCGGTAACGAGACTGCGCCCGAGGCCCAGGCCATGCCCAAACCCGAGCTCGATAATCCCTGGATGAAGCTCTCGGGCCTTCAGCCCGATGCTACGGGCTTTTTCAAGAATCCCTTCGCCAAAGACGACGATTTCAATATGAACGACGACACCAAAACCGGCATCGACGGCTCCATGGACGATGACGACAACTAGCGGGGTAATTCGGATTAATATTCATACGCGCTAACATGCAATTTCGCTGAAGGGCCGGCATTGTGCCGGCCCTCTTTTTTGCACAGGCGCGGCGGGATGGTAATATCGTTACGTTTGAACTGTTTCGATGTGAAACCGAGGAGATTCCCTCTATGAGTGCTGACTACCCGTCAATGACTACGGCCGAGATTCGCTCCAAGTTCCTCAACTTCTTTGAGGAGCGCGGTCTTAAGCTCTATCCTTCTTCGTCTCTTGTTCCCGACGATCCTTCGCTGCTGCTTGCCAACGCCGGCATGAACCAGTTTAAGGAGTACTACCAGGGCAAGAAGACCATGAAGGAGATCGGCGCGATCTCTTGCCAGAAGTGCGTCCGCACCAACGACATCGATTGCATCGGCGAGGACGGCCGTCACCTGTCCTTCTTCGAGATGCTCGGCGACTTCTCTTTTGGCGGCGTCTCCAAGGAGCAGGCTTGCGCCTGGGCCTTTGAGCTCATCACCAAGGAGTTCAAGCTGCCGCTCGACCGCCTGTACTTCACCGTCTTTACCGAGGACGACGAGACCCACGACGTGTGGCGTTCTCTGGGCGTTGCTGAGGACCACATCTCCCGCCTGGGCGAGGACGATAACTTCTGGGCCGCTGGCCCCACCGGTCCCTGCGGTCCGTGCTCAGAGATCTACTTTGACATGGGCGAGGAGGTCGGCTGCGGCAGCCCCGACTGCAAGCCTGGCTGCGACTGCGACCGCTTCCTGGAGTTCTGGAACCTCGTCTTTACCCAGTACGACTGCCAGGAGGACGGCTCCTTGCCGGAGCTGCCGCACCGCAACCTCGATACGGGCATGGGCCTGGAGCGCATGGCCGCCATCATGCAGCACAAGACCGCCAACTACGACGGCGATCTGATGCAGCACCTCATCAAGCTGGGCGAGAAGATTAGCGGCAAGACCTATGACGCCGACGATTACTCTGGCGCCAGCCGCTCCCTGCGTATCATCGCCGACCACTCCCGTGCCGTCGACTTTATGATCTCGGACGGCATCCTTCCCGGTAACGAGGGTCGCGAGTACGTCCTTCGCCGCCTGCTCCGTCGTGCCGTGTTCCACGGTCGCCTGCTGGGCATCGAGGGCGCCTTCCTGACCAAGTTCATCGACGAGGTTAACGCTCAGATGGGCGAGGCTTATCCCGAGCTGCTCAAGAATGTCGCGCTCGTCAAGGGTATCGTCGCCTCCGAGGAGGAGCGCTTCTCCACGACGCTCGACAACGGCCGCGTCTATCTGGACGAGGCCCTGGCAGCGCTTGCCGAGGGCGCCGTGCTTCCGGGCGATGTCGCCTTTAAACTGCACGACACCTTTGGTTTCCCCATCGATCTGACCGTCGAGATCGCCGGCACCGCTGGCCACGACGTCGATATGGACGGCTTCACTGCCTGCATGGAGGACCAGAAGGCCCGCGCCCGCGCCAATGCCAAGGGCGACGCCTGGGGCAGCTTCAACGACGTGTGGGTCGAGCTTTCGGACAAGGTCGCAGCGACCGAGTTCGACGGCTATGACAACGATGTGATCGAGGGCGCCAAGGTTGTCGCCATCGTGCGCAACGGCGAGTCCGTCGAGTCTGCTGCCGCCGGCGAGGATGTCGAGGTTGTGCTCGACCGCACCCCGTTCTATGCCGAGATGGGTGGCCAGCAGGGCGATGCCGGCAAGCTTTCCGCCGAGGGCGTTGTTCTGACCGTTGCCGACACCAAGAACCACAACGGCCTGTATGCCCACGTCGCGCACGTTGCCGAGGGCACGCTGACTGTCGGTGCCGCTGTTACCGCCGCGCTCGACGCCGAGCGCCGTGGCTTCCTGCGCCGCAACCACACCGCCACGCACCTGCTCGACGCCGCCCTTAAGCAGGTCCTGGGCGAGCATGTCTCCCAGGCCGGTTCGCTGGTGACGCCCGAGCACCTGCGCTTTGACTTCACGCACTTCGAGGCCCTGTCCTCCGAGCAGCTCAAGGCTGTCGAGGACCTGGTCAACCAGCAGATCTTCGCTTCCAAGCCGGTTGTGACCCGTGTCATGGGCATCGACGAGGCTAAGGCTGCCGGCGCTGTCGCTCTGTTTGGAGAGAAGTACGGCGATGTTGTCCGCGTCGTCTCCGTGGGCGCCGAGGACCAGCCGTTCTCCCGCGAGCTCTGTGGTGGCACTCATGCCGCCAATACCGCCGAGATTGGCCTCTTCAAGATCATTTCCGAGTCCTCCACGGGCTCCAATGTCCGCCGTATCGAGGCCGTGACCTCTAAGGGTGCCCTCGACTACATGGCCGACCGCCTGGCGCTCGTTGACGCCGCCGCCGCTGCGCTCAAGTGCCGCGTCGACGAGGTTCCCGCCCGCGTGGAGAACCTGCAGGCCGAGCTGCGCGAGACGTCCAACAAGCTCAAGAAGGCGCTCACTGGTGGCTCCTCCGATGCGATCTCCAACGCCATCGAGGGTGCTGTCGAGCTGAATGGCTACAAGCTCGTTGTTGCTGAGCTTCAGGGTCTCGAGGCCGCTGACCTGCGCAACGTTTGGGATACCGTGCACCAGAAGGTCGCCGGCCCTGTCGCCTGCGTTGTTGCCAGCGTGACCGAGAAGGGCACCCCGGCCCTGCTCGCCGCCGGCTCCGATGACGCCGTGAAGGCCGGTTTCCACGCCGGCAACGTGATCAAGCAGATCGCGTGCCTGGTCGATGGTCGCGGTGGCGGCCGTCCCAACATGGCCCAGGCCGGTGGCAAGAACGCTGCCGGTATCGCCGATGCCCTTGCGGCCGCCAAGACCGCGCTCGGCGCCTAAGAACCTAAGTAGTCGCTGTGGTCGCGCTTGCGCTGGACATAGGGGAGACCAGGATTGGCATCGCCGTCTCGAGCCGTGATGGCAAGATGGCGATGCCTGTCAAGGTGCTTCCGGCTGCCGAGGTCACTGGCATGGCAAAGACGTTTCGCTACCTGGTGGAGGACTATGAGCCCGATATCCTGGTAAGCGGACGTCCCTTGACCATGGCCGGTGAGCCCGGCCCCCAGGCCGAGCGCGTCGCCGCCGTGGCCCAAAAGATTGCCGACGAGCTCGAACTTCCTCTGGAGTTTGAGGACGAGCGTCTGTCCTCGCAGGAGGCCAAGCGAATCCTGCGAGAGCAGGGACTCAACGAAAAGCAGATGAGGGGCAAGATTGACATGATCGCCGCCAGCCTGTTCTTGCAGACATGGCTCGATCGTAAAAACGAGGAGGTTTCGCATGCCTAGCGCTTCCGATCCGCGCCGGCAGAGTCGTCAGGGTCAGCCCTCGTCGCGCCCTACTCAGCCTGGTCAGCGCCCTGCGCAGCCGACGCAGCGCGCAGCTCAGCCTGCCGCTCGTCCGGTGCAGTCCTCCTCTCGTTCGGCCCAGCCTGCTCAGCGGACGGCTCAGCAGCCTTCTGCTCGTTCGGCCCAGCCTGCAGGCGGTACCCGCTTTAAGCAGCAGGCATCTACCCAGCGAGTGCAGGCCCCCCAGTCGCATTCGCATCACGCTCTCGGTTCCCACGGCGTTGCTCCGGCTACGCGCTCGAGCTATAACACGCACGTCCGCCGTGGTACACAAAAGAAAAGCTCCCCGGTGCCTATGATTATCGGTGGCGTCGTCGCCGTGCTTGCGCTTGCTGCGATCGCTTTCTTTGTCGTGCCGGCCGTCAAGGGCTTCTTTGCCGGTGAGGATACGAAGGTCACGGCTGGTCAGCAGGTTACGGTGACCATTCCCGATGGTGCTTCGGGCGATACGATCGCTTCGATTCTCTCCGAGAACCATATCGTCGAAAATCCCAAAGATTATTATGCGGCGGTGAAAAAGCTCAACGCCGATATGTCGCTCAAGCCTGGTACCTATTCGTTCACCACACTCATGGATGCGACCAAGGTTGTTCAGCAGCTCATGGAAGGTCCCAACGCGGGCTCCAATGCGCTGACTATCCCTGAGGGCCTAACGGTCGATCAAGTCGCCGACCGTGTGGCCCAGGCCTACGACAGCATCTCTAAGGAAGACTTCCTCAACCAGGCCAAGGCCTCCAACTACGTGGACGACTATAGCTTCCTTAAGGGCGCCGCCAACGACTCGCTCGAGGGTTTCTTGTTCCCCAAGACCTATTCGTTGGGTGATTCGCCGACGGCCGATGACGTGATTCGCGCTATGCTCGATCAGTTTAAGACCGAGTATAAGTCGCTAGACTTTGCGAGCTGCGAAGCCAAGATCAAGGAGCGCTACGGTGTGGAGATGTCCGACTACGATATCGTCAACTTGGCCTCTATCGTTGAGCGCGAGGGCCTCAACGCCGATCAACGTGCGCACGTGGCCTCGGTCTTTTACAACCGCCTTGCCGGCAAGCTCGACGGTCTGCGCTATCTCAACAGCGATGCGACCATGATGTATGTCACCGGTGGCGAGGTTACCGCCGACGACCTGCAGAGCGATAGTCCGTATAACACCTATAAGCACGAGGGCCTGCCGCCCACGCCCATCTGTTCTCCGTCGCTCGAGGCACTCAAGGCCACGCTTGAGCCGACCGACTCCGATGACCTGTATTTCTACATTACGCAGGACGAGGAGTACTTCTCGCAAACCTACGAAGAGCATCAACAGTCTTGGAATTAACATGAGGATTTTTAGCCCCAAACGATACGTTGCCTCGGTCGATCGCATCGACCTTGATACCCTGTGGGCCGACGGCAAACGCGCCATTCTGCTCGATCGCGATAACACCCTGGTGCCACGCGACACCGAGCAGGTTCCCACCGCGGTTTCCGCCTGGCTCGAGGCCGCCCATGCCAAGGGCTTTAAGCTGTGCATGGTGTCCAATAACTGGCATCGCGACCAGGTCATGGCGTCGGCGCGCGAGTTGGGGCTCGAGGCCATCAGCCACGCCATGAAGCCCGCCCCGTTTGCCCTGAAAGCGGGTCTTAAGCGTCTGGGCGCCACAGCCGACGAGGCCGTACTGATCGGTGACCAGCTGTACACCGACGTATGGAGCGGAAACTTTGCCGGCGTTGACACTATTCTGGTCAAGCCGCAGGCAACCCAGGACCTGTGGTACACGCAGATCTTCCGTATCTTTGAGCGCCGGGCCCTTCGCGACCTTCCCTGCGAGGAATAGGTTTCGCCATGTCTCAGCACATCAAACACGGCTGTGACCATATCTTCTTTATCGGCTTTTTGGGCGCGGGCAAGTCGACGCTTGCGCGCAACGTCGGGACTATGTTCAAGCGGCGTTTTATCGATACCGACCGTCTGGTCGTGCGCCGTTGCGGCAAGTCGGTAACCGAGATTTTTAAGACCGAGGGCGAGGATCGTTTTCGCGAGCTCGAGACCTCGGCGCTCCGTTCGCTCCAAAGCGAGCGCAGCCTGTTGGTTTCGTGCGGGGGCGGTATCGTAGAAACGCCGGTGAATATTGAGCTGATGCACGAAATGGGTACGTGCGTGTACCTCGAGGGCGATTTCGAGGATTCGATTCGCCAGATTCGTCGGTCCGACACGCGCCCCGATTTCCGCTCTCCCGAGCATGCCGCGCGCCTGTTTGAGCATCGCCGTCCGCTGTATCGACAGGCCGCCGACCTTACCCTCGATATTCGCAACAAGTCCTTCGAGGACGTTTCCTACCTTTGTGCCGAGATGCTTTTGGAGCGTGGACTGCTATGATTCGCCGTCAACTGATCAATTTCCAAAACCGCAGTGTCGATGTTCGCGTCGGATTGGGTGCGTTCGATGAGCTTTCGCGCATGTTTGCCTCGGCCGTGGGCAAGCCTAAGCGCGCGATGGTGGTTTGGAATACCGCCACGTCAGAGCGTTTAGGCGAGGTTGTCGAGCATGCGCTGGTCGACGCCGGTTTTGCCGTGTCGCTGCTCGTCCTCGAGGTTTCGCCTGCCGGTGCTACGCTGGCCGATGCCGATACCGTCTTTGGCGCCCTGTCGGCTAACGGCATTACCTGCGACGATCTCGTTGTCGCTGTCGGCGATACGGCGACCTGCTCGGTCGTTTGCTGGTGTGCCAATCAGTGGTGCGGTCGCACCGAGTGCGCCCTGCTGCCGACGACGTTCGATGCCATGCTTACGGTCGCGACGACCATGAAGCCGCTCGTCGCCTCGTCGGCGAATGCGCTTCCCGCTATCGCGTTCCGTCCCGAGCCGGGCCTGGTCGTGTGTGACCTCGACCTTGTTCGCGAGGCGGACCCCGAGGACCTCAAGCTCGGCTATGTGGTACTTGTTGGCACCATGCTTTCGAGCAGCAAGTCCCGCTGGAATCAGTTTACCGAGACCGTCCCCGAGATTCTCGCGGGCGAGGAGGTCGCGCTCGTCAATGCCGTTCAGTGGTCTCAGACTGCCCGAAAGGACGTACTGATGGCCACGAACCCGAGCGCACGTCATGCGCTCGATTTTGGTAAGACGGGGGAGCGCACCCTGCGCGCCTGCTTGGGCGATGCCGCTTCGCAGGTCCCTGCCTATCAGCTGTTATCCGAGGGCATGCGCTTTGAGGCGCGCCTAGCACATGATGCCTGCGACTTTGATATCGATTACGTCTTTGAGGTCGATGACTGCCTGGAGGACTTTGGCATCGAGGAACTTGCCTTCGATCTGGAGCCTGCCGCATATATCGAGGAGTTCCGCAGGCAGCAGTTTGTCCGCTCGAACCGCAGTATGTTGCCGCTGCCCGCGGCACTCGGCGCTATTCGTCTAACGTGCGTTGAGGACGAGGTTCTTGAGCGCCATGCTCACGCCTACTTGGCTTCTCGCAAAGAACTTCTCTAAGTTTTATTGACATCCATCGTCTTTCGTATCATGTTGAGGGGCGGGTTTCCAATCGGTTGCGGATCGCATGCGATTCCGTCGTTCGGTTGAGACCCGTCCCGTCTTTATAGAGACAACAAGAAAGGAATCTGCATGTCTGAGTTTGCTGCCGGTCCTGCCGGTCGTATCGAGCGTGTCCGTGCCCTGATGGCCGAGCGTGGCTACGACGCCATCGTGGTGCGCGACGAGGCCAACCTTCGTTGGCTTACGGGCGTGAAGGGCGTCTTCGACTACACCTTTGAATTCCCGCACGCGGCGTTTATTACGGCCGACCAGTGCCTGTTCCATACCGACTCGCGCTACCTCAACAGCTTTGAGGAGAACACGCCCGCCGGCAGCCCCTGGGTTTACGACATGGACGAGGGTACCATCCCCGGCTGGGTCGCCGGCAAGATTGCGGCTAACAAGTGCCGTGTCTGTGCTGTCGAGGACGATATGCAGATTAACTTCTACCAGGGTATTCAGCGCGGCCTGGAGGACCGTTCCGTCGCCTGCATCCTACCGCTGATGCACGACGACATCCGCAAGATGCGCGCCATCAAGGATGCCGAGGAGATTGAGCTTATGCGCCATGCGCAGTCGATCACCGATGCCGCTTTCCAGCATATGCTCGGCTTTATTAAGCCCGGTATGACCGAGAAGCAGGTTCGCAACGAGCTCGAGAACTTTATGTTCGCCAACGGCGCCGACAGCCTTGCCTTCGGCTCCATCGTGGCGAGCGGTCCCAACACCGCCAACCCGCATGCCGTGCCGAGCGATCGCGTGATCGAGAAGGGCGATTTCGTTCTCATGGATTACGGCGCGGGCTACTGCGATTACCGCTCCGACATGACGCGCACCGTCGTGATGGGCGAGCCCACGCAGGAGCAGCTCGACCTGTACGCGCTCGTGCGCCGCACGCACGAGGAGTGCGTCGCCGCCATCCATCCGGGCGTTGAGGGTAACGACATCTTCAAGCTTTCCAAGAAGATCATCGGCGATGCCGGCTATGGCGATTACTACAATCATGGCCTGGGCCACGGCGTCGGTATCGACATCCACGAGCTGCCCAACTTCAACCGCAGCAAGAACACCATCGTGATCGGCTCGGTTGTCACCATGGAGCCCGGCGTTTACCTGCCCGGCGTGGGCGGCGTGCGCCTGGAGGATTACGGCGTGGTCACCGAGAACGGCTACGAGCCTTTCACCAAGACCCCGCACGACCTGCACGTCATCGATTGCTAGCCCATTTCGATAGATTTTTGGGGCGGGGCGTCCGAATCGATTCGGACGCCCCGCGTTCTCTTTTTATGCGCTCGCCGCAGGCGCCGTCTGCAAGTGTATAATTTCTGTCGTATGTAATTTGGACGCTTGTGCGTTCTGCCCATAACAAGAAAGGTCGCTATGCCTACCATTTCTACCGCCGACTTCAAGAACGGCCTCGGTCTCCGTATCAAGGACAAGGTCTACACCATCGTCGAGTTCCAGCATGTCAAGCCGGGCAAGGGCGGCGCGTTTGTGCGCTACAAGACCCGCGACATCAAGAGCGGCCGCGTCGTCGAGAACACCTGCAACGCCGGCACCAAGTTCGAGAGCGTCATGCTCACCACCCGTGAGTTCCAGTACCTCTACAACGATGGCACCGACTACATCTTCATGGACAACGAGTCCTATGAGCAGGTTCCCGTTCCCGAGGACATGGTGGGCGAGAACTCCAAGTGGCTGCGCGAGAACGACATCTGCCAGCTGCTCTTCGCCGACGATGAGCTCATGGGCGTGACCCCGCCGATGTTCATCGAGACCACCATCGTCCAGACCGACCCGGGCTTTAAGGGCGATACCGTCCAGGGTTCCACCAAGCCGGCCACGATCGACACCGGCGCTGTCATCCAGGTCCCCATGTACCTCAACGAGGGCGAGGTCATCAAGGTTGACACCCGCGACGGCAAGTTCGTCTCCCGCGTCTAGCAACCAACTCTTCTAGGAGGACTCATGCCCCAAGAAATCAAGATTGACGGCATCGGCATTTCGCCCGATGTTCTGACCGCCATCGTCTCGCGCGCCGTGTCCGATGTCGAGGGCATCGCCTCCGTTGGCGTCAAGGACCTTGCCACTAATCTTGTCTCCATGATGCTCTCGTCCAAGGCCCCGGCTTCCGAGCCGGCTGTCGAGGCCGAGGTCGTTGGCGACAAGCTCGCACTCACCGTGCGTGTCGTGGTGTTCTTTGGCTATCCGTTCAAGAAACTCGCCGAGGCCGTTCGCGCTGCCGTGGTCGCTGCCATCGATGCCCAGGTTGGCGTTGAGGTTGAGCGTGTTGACGTTTGCATCGACGGCCTCGTTTTCCCCAAGGAGTAACCTTTGAGCCTTAAGGTTTATCGCGGGCGTACGCTTGCCCGCAGTCAGGCGCTGCAGCTGCTGTTCCAGGCCGAGGCCACGGACAGCCCGCTCGAGCGCGTCCTCGAGGGTGATTTCCTGATCTCGAAGGGTCCCCTCGACCCCTATGCGCTGGAGCTGTGCCGCGGTGCCTACGAGCATATCGACCGCATCGACTGCGCTCTGCGCTCCGTTGCCAAGAACTGGGATCTTATGCGCATGCCCGGTGCCGACCGCAATCTGCTGCGTATCGCCGTTTACGAGATGCGTTTCCTCACCGACGAGGAGGTCTCGGACGCCATCGTGATCAACGAGGCCGTCGAGCTTGCCAAGGCCTATGGCACCGACCAGTCCGCGTCGTTCGTCAACGGCGTGCTGGGCAAGATCGCTCGCAGCGAGGAGCTGCCGGGCGAGGACCTATACCAGGAGCTGCTGGCCGAGGATCGCGCTCGCGAGGAGGCACAGGCTGCCGAGGCTGCCGCTAAGGTTGCGGTTGCCCAGGCTGAGGCTGGTGTGCTGGCCGAGGATGCGGACGCTGCTGAGGCCGTCGAGGCCGACTCCGTCGAGGAGTAGCCATGCCAGAGGGTTCTGTCCGTAACTTTGATGAGATTTCGGACCGTCTGGATCAGATCATCGCTACCGTTCGCTCCAAGGATACCTCCTTGGAGCGTTCGCTCGATTTGTTTGACGAAGCGATTGAGCTGGGCTCCCGCGCGGTCGATATGGTCGACAAGTTTGAGTTGACGCCGCGTGAGGCCGACAAGCTCGAGCAGGAATACGATGAGGATGCGGCAAACGAATCCCAGGATAGCTAGGCCGCATCTCCGGATACGAATGGTTGATGGCATTCATGAAACGCGTGCGTCTTGATGACGAACTGATTTCACAGGGCATCTGCGCCGATCGCGCGGATGCCCTTCGCACTCTTATGGCCGGCTTGGTCTCGAGTGGCGGTGAGCGCTTGACTTCGCCGGGCCTTAAGGTGATCCCGGGGCTGCCGCTGCATGTGAAGGGGCGCATTCCCTATGTTGGCCGCGGCGGTCTTAAGCTCGAAGGCGCGCTTGATGCGTTTGGCATCAATCCGACGGGCCTTGCCTGTCTGGATGTGGGCTGCTCTACCGGCGGCTTTACCGATTGTCTGCTCAAGCGCGGAGCTGCGACCGTTGTCTCGGTGGACGTGGGTCGCGCCCAGTTCGATTGGTCGTTGCGCCAGGACGATCGCGTGACGCTGCATGAGCGCACAAACGTGACGCAGCTGCCTGAGCTTGGCTATGCCGGCACTATCGACCTGGCTGTGTGTGATGTCTCGTTTACCAGCATCGCGAACATTATCGATGCGGTACTGGCGTGCCTGGCGCCTACGGGTGCATTCTGCACGCTCGTAAAGCCGCAGTTTGAGGCTCCGGCGGCGCTGGTGGGCGAGGGCGGCATTGTGACCGATCCCGCCGTGCGCCGCGATACACTCGTGGCGGCGGTTGAACTCTTTGCTGCCAAGGGCCTGTTCCCGGTCGATGTGTGCGTGTCGCCCATTCATGGTGCCAAGGGCAACGTTGAGTTTTTCCTGTACGGCACGAGATTTGACCCCGGCGATCGCTCGCAAGACGAGCTGCAATCCCAGGTATCGGTTATGAGCGAGAAAGCTGCAACGCTATGAAGGTCTTTCTGGTTCCCAATTACTACAAGCAAGAGGCGGTCGAGAGCGGCCTGATGCTCGAGCTTTGGCTGACTCGCCAGGGCTATGAGGTCGCATGGGCTGCCGACCAGCGATCCAAGATTCAGAGCACGCCTGATATTGACGGCTCCGATCTGGTCATTACGCTCGGCGGCGACGGTACGTTGCTGCGCGCTGCCCGCATCCTCAACCATCGTGAGATTCCTATCCTCGGTCTTTCCTATGGTCACCTGGGCTTTCTAACTGCTGCGAGCCCCGAGGAGCGCGACATCCTGCAGGTCGTGAGCGACGCCCTGTCCGGTGAGCTGCACGTGAGCCGTCGCGCCACCATCGCCGCGGATATCGTGTCCGTGCGCGAAGACGGTATGAAGGATGTCGTGCGCACCTTCGCCCTCAACGACATGGCGCTTACCCGCGGTCCGCTGTCCGATATGGTCGAGTTCGACATCACGGTGTCCGGCCATCATATCGACCGTCTGCGTGGCGACGGCGTGGTCGTGTCCACGGCGACTGGTTCTACGGGTTACGCGCTCAGTGCCGGTGGCCCCATCGTGAGCCCCGACTATACGGGCATGGTCTGCGCACCCATTGCGCCGCACACCATTCAGGCTCGTGCCTTTTTGACCTCGCCGAGTGATGTCGTCGAAATCTTTATGTCCGATGATCGCCCGAGCGTTCCGGCGATCGCTATCGATGGACAGTTTATTACCTGCGATGGCACCGTTGAGAGCGTGGCGGTGCGCCGCGGGCCCGGAGATGTGTTGCTGCTGGATTACGGCCCCGAGAGCTTCTATAACTCGGTGAGCCGCGTATTCTACGGAGTCCGTCATGATCGATGAGCTGCAGGTTTATAACATTGCACTCATTCGCGAGGCGACGCTGGTGCCGAGTGCCGGCCTGACTGTCCTGACTGGCGAGACTGGCGCCGGCAAGACCGCGCTGCTCTCGGCCCTCAAGCTAATTTTGGGCGAGCGTGCGGATTCGTCGACGGTGCGCGAGGGCGAGGCACTGGCGAGCGTCGAGGCGCGACTCTTCGACGGGCCGCACGACACGGAGGGCTTCACCGTGCAGCGCAGTCTTTCTGCCGAGGGCCGCAGCCGCGTGAAGATTGACGGTCGCATTGCCAGTGTGCGCGAGCTTTCGGAGCGCGTCGGCGTGATGATGGATCTGTGCGGCCAGCACGAGCACCAGCGCTTGCTCGATCCGGCGCATCACGTTGCGATGGTCGATGCCTGGGCGGGACGCTCTGCGCCCGAGGCGCTCGAGCACTACCGTGCTTGCTTTAAAGCCTCGCGCGCGGCTGCCAAGGAGGTCCGTCGCGTCGAGGAGGCCTCACGTGCGCGGGGGAGTCGCGTCGAGGAAGCGCGCTTTGCGCTCGAGCGCATTGCCGAGGTCGACCCCAGGCCGGGCGAGTATGAGGAACTCGAGGAACTGCTGCCGCGCTCCGAACATGCCGAGGTACTGGTTGCCACTGCTAGCGATGCCCATGCATCGCTTGTCGCCGAAGGGGGAGCGCTCGATGCCGTGAACAACGCCGTGGCAGAGCTTTCCCGTATGGCTACCGTCGATCGCAAACTGGGCGACATTGCCGATGCGCTTTCGGATGCCTGTATCTCCCTTGAGGATTGCGCGAACGAGCTTCGTGCCTATCGCGATGGCGTCGCCTTCGACCCGCGCGAGCTCGCTCGCATGCGTGATCGGTATTCCGACCTCAAGGGCCTGTTGCGTCAGTGGGGTCCCACCATGGACGATGTTTTTGCCATGCGCGATCGCTCGCAAGAGCTGCTGTCCCTGGTCGATGATGGCGATGAACAGATCAAAAAGGCGCGTGAGGCACTCGGGAGCGCCGAGCGCGAGTTGTTTGCCGCTGCCAAGGCACTTAAGCGCGCCCGCAATACGGCGGCCCCGCGCTTCTGCCATGAGGTGGGCCGCCAGATGGCTCGCCTGGAGATGGGCGGCGCCGAGCTCGTCTGGGAGTCGCGCGATCTTCCTCGTGCTGAGTGGACGCCCGCTGGTCCTTCGAGCTACGAGCTGCTATACCGCAGCGGTGCCGGTTTGACGCCGCGCCCCCTGCGCCGCATTGCGTCGGGCGGCGAGCTCAGCCGCGTCATGCTGGCAAGCAAGGTTGTCCTCGGTAACGCGGATGGTGTCGATACACTGGTGTTTGACGAGGTCGATGCTGGTGTCGGTGGCTCCACGGCGCGTGCACTCGCGGGCGTGCTGGCAGATCTCGCCGCTACGCATCAGGTGATTGTCGTAACCCACTTGGCGCAGGTCGCCGTCATGGCTGACAAGCATTACGTGGTCAGTAAGGAGCCAGGCGATGTTCCCCAGACGCATTTGGACGAGGTAACCGGCGAAGCGCGTACCGCCGAGATCGCCCGCATGTTGAGCGGCGATCAATCGGAGGCAAGCTTGGCCCACGCAAAGCAGATGCTCAAAGAAGCTCGAGGTTAGGTCGTATCAGCGGTGTTGATGGGACAAAATAGACTGAAATTTTTGTCCCACTACGCGTTTTACTCAACGACCTTATCCGGCTGGATGAGCTCCTCGTAGTAGCTGATATGTTCGCGAGCGTCTTCAATCTCGGGCAGCAGGAAGTTGTAGATGACTTCGATGATCATCGTGGCACTGATCTTAGAGAACGCAAAGTCGCCTGTCGTCAGCAGCGCTTCGTGGTTGACGGTATTAAAAGTGTAGTCTGCCAGACGCGCGAGCGGGGATTTGCTGTCGCTGCTGATGACGACTACGGTTGCGCCGCAGTTGCGAGCCGCTTTTGCCATGCGATTCAGTCGGCGCGATTTGCCGGAGTTTGAGATTAGCACGATGACGTCACCCGGGCGCAACGTGAGCGCAAAGCCGATTGATGTCTCGCTAATGGTGCTCGCCATGCAGCGCAGGCCCAGCTGCGAAAACTTAAACGTCGCATCGAGCGCGACCGCGTTCGTATTGCCCACAGCTGCAAACTCAATAACCCCTGCATGCTTAAGGGCATGCACAACAGCCGCCAGCGTATCGTGGTCGATCCCGTCGATGGTCGCATTAAGCTCGCTCACCTTGGCAGCCAGGATGTTCTTAAGGCTCTGCTCCATGTTGTCGAGCGATACCTCGTCGGTCAGGCCCTCGTTGCGCTGACTCTCCAAGTCGCGCGCCAACGAAAACTGAAAGCTGCGGAAGCTGCCAAAGCCAAGCTTGCGGCAGAAGCGCGAAACGGTCGCCTCGGACGTGGCGGCGGCGCGCGAGAGCTGAGCCGCCGTGAGGCGTGGCGCCTCGGACTGGTGCTCCAATATATAGTCGACAATGCGCTGCTCGGACTCGCTGTATCCCTGATGGGTACTAATGAGGGAAAGTGCGCTCTTGCTACTATCGGTCATGGATGGCTCCTGGTTGGCATGAAAATCGGACTCGTTTTGTAATGTCATAGTATAGGGGGATTTTCAATTACAAGATACACCTTGCCGTTTCAAGTGTTGATGGTAAACTTTCACTTACCGTTTACGGTTATGAAAGAACCTTTCACCGGAGAATTGCGCCTTGTCTCTTCTCACGCGGACGGTAGGTTGGTATCTTTCAGTTGTGGAAAAGCGCGCAAGGACGCGCGTGTAGGGGAGCGCCTGCGGGCGCAAAACTTAAAAAGGAGGGACACATGGCTAAGTTTGACATCATCGCCGCCACCGGTTGCCCGACCGGCATTGCGCACACCTTCATGGCGAAGGAGGCGCTGGAGAAGGCAGCTGCCGAGCGAGGTCTGACTATTAAGGTCGAGACCCATGGCCAGGTCGGTGTCGAGAACGAACTCACCAAGAGCGAGATCGCTGGTGCCAAGGCCGTCGTCGTCGCGGCCGATAAGGATGTCCAGGCGGAGCGTTTCGCCGGCAAGCGCATGGTTTCCGTTGGTGTTTCCAAAGCCCTGTCCGTCGAGGCCGCCGGTAAGCTGATCGACCGCGCGCTCGCCGCCAAGGGTGACGAGTCGGTTGCGGCTGCTGCCGATGTCGAGGATGAGGTCGAGGAGAAGGAGTCCATCGGCCACATCATCTACAAGCACCTCATGAACGGCGTCAGCCACATGCTGGTCTTCGTCGTCGCTGGTGGTGTCCTGACCGCCGTCTCGTTCCTGTGGGGCATCACGTCCTTCGATTCGACGGCGTCTGACTACAACAGCCTTGCCGCTATGCTCAAGATCATCGGCGGCATCGCCATGAACCTCATGGTTCCCGTGCTTTCCGCCTACATCGCCGAGTCCATCGGCAAGCGCCCGGCGCTCGTCCCCGGTTTTGTTGCCGGTATGATCGCCATCCAGGGCCTGCCCGTTAACGCCGAGACCGGCATGATCGACGCCGGCGGCGCCGGCGTGGGCTTCGGCTTCCTGGGCGGCATCGTCGGCGGTTTCCTCGCTGGCTATGTCATCTTGCTGCTCGAGAAGGTCTTCTCCAAGCTGCCCAAGAATCTGGACGGCCTCAAGGCTATCTTCCTGTACCCGCTGTTCTCGACTGCTATCGTCGGCCTGGTCATGCTCGGCATCTCCGGCCCCATGGCTGCCATCAACACCGCCATGATGGACTTCCTCAAGGGTCTGTCTGCCTCTGGCGCCATTGTTCTGGGCCTTGCCATCGGCTGCATGTGCGCCGTTGACATGGGCGGCCCGGTCAACAAGGCTGCTTACGTCACCGGTACCGCTATGCTCACCGAGGCCCTGGCCGCCGGTGTCGGCACCGACACCTACAACTTCGGCACCAACTTCATGGCTGCCGTCTCCGCAGCTTGCATCGTTCCGCCGCTGATCACCACCTTCGCCGTCGTTGTCGGCAAGAAGTACTTCAGCCAGGAGGATCACGACGCCGGTATCGTCAACCTCATCCTTGGTTGCACCCACATCACCGAGGGCGCCATTCCGTTCATGACCAAGAACATCTGGCCCGTCATGCCCATCATGATGCTCGGTTCCTCTATCGCCTCGATCCTGACCATTATGTTCAACGTTCACGATCCGGCGCCTCATGGTGGCTTCCTGGTCCTGCCCGTTGTCGAGAATGGTCCGCTGTGGGTCCTCGCGATCCTCATCGGCGCTGTGGTCGGTGGCATCCTGTTCGTGGCCTTCAAGAAGTACGACTTCGAGAAGAACCAGAAGGCAGCTCCCGCCGCCGCTGCTCAGCCGGTCGAGGCCCCCAAGGCCGCTGCCGTCGAGGCCCCCAAGGCCGAGGCTGCCGACTTCGTGAAGGTCGAGAACGTCTTTGTCGCCGAGGACTTCGCTTCTCGTGACGAGGCTCTGAGCTTTGTCTCCAACCAGGCCGTCAAGGCCGGTGTCGCGAGCGACGCCGATGCCGTGATGAACGCCTTCCTGGCCCGCGAGGCCGAGGGTACCACGGGCATGATGGAGGGCTTCGCCATTCCGCATGCCAAGTCCGATGCCATTACCGAGGCCGCCGTTATCGTCGTCAAGGACGACTCCGGCGTCACCGGTTGGGACACCATGGACGGCGCTCCCGTCAACGTGGCTATCGCCCTGCTCATCCCCGGTGCCCAGGCTGGCACCACGCATCTCAAGATTCTGTCCAAGGTCGCCGAGGCGCTCATGGACGAGGACTTCCGTGCCACCGTCAAGGGTTCCACCAACGCCGCCGAGATCGCCAAGACGATCAACGCCCGTCTGGTCTAACCCCACGGCTAGCGATTAACATCGCCCCCTGTACAAAAGGCGAGGACTCCACCAGGAGCCCCCGCCTTTTTTCTTGCCCCTCCCATAAGTTGCGGTGAAATTGGGACTGTTTAACCGTTTCAACCCCAAATTCAGTCCCTATTTCACCGCAACTTACAAAAGGGCATAGAGGGGGCTGCCTATCGAGTCTTTGTCGCGAACAGGTTATCAGCCAGAATTCCTTTCAGCCGACATTACTCTGGTCCGACTGGGTTTCCGCAGCTTGCTCGCCCACAGGGGCCCGTGCGCGGCCTGTGAGATTTATCGCGAGTTCCGCACGAGCCGAAGAGCACTTAATGTGCTCTTCGTGCGAGCAGGACTGTAGAGCAGGAAATCTCACAGGCCGCGCACGGGCCCCTGTGGGCGAGCAAGCGGACGACAAACACATCTGTCCAATAATTCGTCTGAAACACAATGAAAAACCGTTTGATGTGAGTTAATATAAACAACGTCGTGAATCTGACTCCTGCCACATGCATGACAGGGGTTAAACACAAAAAGGAGTCAATTATGGTTTCTGAGAAGGCTACCCTCGTTAATCCTCAGGGTCTGCACATGCGTCCGGCTGGTCTGTTCGCCTCCACCATGGGCAAGTACGCCTGTGACGTGACGGTCGTCACCCCCGAGAAGGAGGTCAACGGCAAGTCCCCGATGGCCCTCATGGCTGCTGGTATCCCCTGCGGTACCGAGGTCGAGGTCAAGTGCGACGGCGCTGACGAGGCCGAGGCTCTGGCTGCTGCCATCGAGCTCATCAAGAGCGGTCTTGGCGAGTAGAACTCAAACGGGTCGCATGTTGAACAACTAAGTTCATATTTGGGGGCGCAGTGACCTGTTGTAAGGTAGCTGCGCTCTTTTGTCATGGATATGGCAAAACGCTTTATCACATGACACGGAGAGAGGAATGGGAATGTATCAGGGAGTCAACGCTTCCGAGGGCATCGGTATCGGCACCGTCATGGTCGCCGTCGATCCCGACTTGACGTTTGAGCCGCACGAGGTTGCCGATTCGGCAGCAGAGAAGGAGCGCTATCAGTCCGCTCTTTCGGTCTTCTGCGAGAAGACCCAGGCTCAGGCCGACCACATGAAGGAGACGGTGGGCGAGGCCGAGGCCGAGATCATGAGCGGACACATTGTCCTGGCTCAGGACCCGGGCATGACCGACGCCATCAACGCCGCCATTGACGGCGGTACCTGCGCCGAGCAGGCGCTCATGGACACCTCGACCATGTTCGAGAACATGTTCCTGTCCATGGACGACGAGATGTTTCGTCTGCGCGCGGCCGACATCGCCGACATCCGCACCGGTATTCTGGCCGAGCTGCTGGGCAAGGAGGTCGTCGACCTTTCCGTCCTGCCCGAGAATACTGTCGTTGTCGTTCACGACCTCACGCCGTCCATGACCGCCACGATCGATAAGGCCCACGTTGCCGGTATCGTCACCGAGACCGGTGGCCGCACGTCGCACTCCGCGATTATTGCGCGCGCCCTCGAGATCCCGGCTGTCCTTTCGGTTTCCAATAGCTGCACCGCGCTGCGCAACGGTATGACCGTTGTCGTCGACGGTGGCAAGGGTATCGTTGAGGCCGATCCCGACGAGGAGACGCTCGCCGCCTACACCGCCAAGGCCGAGGCCTTCGCTGCCGAGAAGGCAGCCCTCGAGGCCTTCCGCGGCAAGCCGTCCGTGACTGCCGATGGCATCAAGAAGATCATCGCCTGCAACATCGGTAACCCCGATGACGTGCCCAACGCGCTCGATCACGACGCCGAGGCCATCGGTCTGTTCCGCTCCGAGTTCCTGTTCATGGACTCTGCTGAGCTTCCTTCCGAGGAGGAGCAGTTCAACGCCTACCGTAAGGTCGCCAGCGCGCTCAAGGGTGCTCCGGTCATCATCCGCACGCTCGATGTTGGCGGCGACAAGGAGATTCCGTATCTGCACATGGTCAAGGAAGATAACCCCTTCATGGGCTTCCGCGCCGTGCGTTACTGCCTGGCCAATCCCGACCAGTACAAGGTCCAGCTCCGCGCTCTGCTGCGCGCTAGCGCCTTCGGTGACGTCAAGATCATGATCCCGCTCGTCACCTGCGTCGAGGAGGTCTTGGCTGTCAAGGAGCTCGTCGAGCAGTGCAAGGCCGAGCTGACCGAAGAGGGTCGCAAGTTCAACGAGAACATCGAGGTCGGCATCATGGTCGAGACGCCCGCCGCTTCGCTGCTCGCAGACCGTCTTGCCGAGGTTGCCGACTTCTTCTCCATCGGCACCAACGACCTGATCGGCTACACCATGTGCGCCGACCGTGGTAACGACACCATCTCCAACCTGTACCAGGTGTACTATCCCGCCGTGCTCCGCTCGCTCAAGAACATCATCGAGAGCGGCGTTAAGGCCGGTATCATGGTCGGTATGTGCGGCGAGGCCGCTGCCGATCCGCTGCTCGAGCCGCTGCTGATCAGCTGGGGCCTGGAGGAGTTCTCGATGAGCGCTCCGTCGATCCTGCGCGCCCGCAAGACCATCAGCCAGTGGACCAAGGCCGAGTGCGACGAGCTCGCCGAGAAGGCGCTCGCCTGCAACACCGCCGCCGAGGTCAAGGCACTGCTCGAGTCCGCAGCTCGCTAATTTGGTATCAGAGGTAACCGCGTGGTTGGAATGGGCCGGCCACGCGGCCCTCACATATACAGGGGGTACTGTAAATGTTCTACACGCTAACCGCTAACCCGGCTGTCGACATGACGGTTTCGAGCTCTCCGCTCGAGCCCGACGAGAACGTCCGCACCGGCTCGGCCAGCTACACGGCTAACGGCAAGGGCCTCGACGTGTCCTTCGCCTTTAAGAAGATGGGCGTTGACACCGTCGCACTCGGCTTCTTCGCTGGCTTCACGGGCAAGTTTATCGTCGAGGAGGTCATGAACCTGGGCTGCCTGTGCCGCCCGGTCTGGACCGACGGTATCACGCGCATCAACACCTACGTCAACGATGGCCAGCACGAGTACGGCATCCTGAACCCCGGCGCTCCTATTACGCCGCAGCACCAGGAGGAGCTCTACAACATCCTGGACACCGCGGGCGATCTCGAGTGCCTGATCGTTTCCGGCTCCGTGCCTCCCAAAGCTACGCCCGACTTCCTGGCTCAGGTCATGGAGCACGCTCAGGCTCGTGGCGCCGACGTCGTCCTGGACCTGTCCTCCGACAAGCTCAAGGAGCTCGCTCACAAGAAGCCGCTGCTCATCAAGCCGAACCATCACGAGATGAAGGCCATCTTCGGCGTGCCGGTCGACACCGACGACGAGGTCCGCGTTGCCATGAAGATGGCTCACGACGCTGGCGTTCAGAACGTGCTGCTCACCCGTGGTAGCCGCGGCGACGCTTACTTCTCCAACGGCGAGGATATTTGGTACGCCAAGCGTGAGTTCAACATCAAGCTGGTTTCTTCTGTCTGCGCCGGCGACTGCACCCTCGCTGCGTTCCTGCACAAGTGGTACAGGGATCGCGACAACGTCGAGGAGGCCATGAAGCTCGCTATGGCCACCGGCGCCAACGTTGCCGAGTCCGTCGGCATCGGCGACTTCGGTCACGTCGACGAGTACAGCAAGCGCGTTGCTGTCCGCAAGCTCGATCGTCAGTAATCGAAACGCGACATATTCGTGCGCATGCGGCGCCCCGGTTTCGGCTGGGGCGCCTTTTTTGTTCCGTTATTGGAGAGAGATGCTCTGCCGTACTTCATCGCTTCCACACCGTTCACCGAGTTGTCCTAGCCTTTTACCGTTGGGTGGAATATACTTTCATTAACACGTTACTTCGTGAAAGGAACATTCATGATTTACACGCTCACTGCAAATCCCGCCATTGACTACAACATCGCCTGCGACGGCCTTGCTGCCAACACCGTCACGCGTACCCGTAACGCCGTCTACACGCCCAACGGCAAGGGTCTCAACGTCTCGTTCACCCTCGATCACTACGGTGTTGACACCACGATCCTGGGCTTTTTCGCCGGCTTCTCGGGCGAGTTTATCGTTAAGGGCGCCGAGGCCCTGGGCGTGCCCGTCAAGCCCGTTTGGACCGACGGCATCACGCGCGTCAACGTGTTCCTCAATGCCGGACCCGACACCGAGTACAACATGGTCAACGCCGGTGCCGCCATCAACGAGGCCAACGAGCAGGAGATGTTTGAGCTCATCGATTCGCTCGATGACATGACCTGCCTGGTCATCAGCGGCTCGCTGCCTCCCAACACTTCCGAGGGCTTCTTGGCCGAGGTCCTGCGCCGCGTCAAGGCCAAGGGGGCCGAGTTCGTCCTCGACATCTCGAGCCATCAGCTGGCAGACCTCATTGCCATGGAGCCGCTGCTGATCAAGCCCAATGACGACGAGCTGCTCGACATCTTTGGCATTAAGGTGAGCGGTGGCGACGATGAGTCCGTCAAGGGCGCTATGGCCGAGCTGCACGCTAAGGGCGCCAAGAACGTGCTGCTGACCCTCGGTGGCGCCGGTGCGTACTTCTCCAACGGCGAGCACATCTGGTTTGCCAATCGCACCTTCGACGTCAAGCTGCTGTCGACGGTGTGCGCCGGCGATTCCTCGCTCGCTGCCTTCCTGTCCGTATGGCACGACGCTCCCGAGCGCGTCGAGGATGCCCTCCGTCTGTCGATGGCCACCGGCGCCAACGTGGTCGAGTGCCCGGGCCTGGGCGACTTTGCCAAGGTGGACGAATATAAGAAGCACATCGAGGTTCGTCAGGTCTGCTAGCCGCATCGAAAAATCGCTGCCGAACACCCGCTTTGGATCTCCGAGGCGGGTGTTTTTTGCTCGCTGAACGCATATGGCGTCTGCTGTCTCGTTTTATGGAATTGACGACGCGATTGCGTGTGCGCGCTTTCTCGTTTCTTGTTAGACTTCTTGAGAACCATCGATTAACGCTCACAAGTGCAGGAGGCCATAGGCATGTGCAATGTTTCGCTCAACGGTAATCAACCGTCCGATGCGTCCCTGTGCGTCCTGCGCGCGCTTGAGGCGGCTGGTCTTGAGGCTTGGTACGTGGGCGGTTGGGTGCGCGACGCCCTGATGGGGTGCCCCAGCCACGATGTTGATATGTGCTGTAGCGGCCTGTGGCAGGAGTCCAAGGCGGCGCTCGAGGCCGCCGGCATCGCGGTTGTGGAGTCGGGCATTAAATTTGGCGGAATCACGGCTATTTCCGATGGCGAGCGTATCGAGGTCACCACGTACCGTTTGGATGGCTTTTACACCGATGGTCGCCATCCCCAGAGTGTGGAGCGTGCCGCCTCGCTCGAGGACGATCTGGCGCGCCGCGACTTTACCGTCAACGCCATGGCCTGGCATCCCGAGCGCGGGCTTGTCGACCGCTACGACGGCCAGGGTGACTTGGAGCGCAAGCTGATTCGCGCTGTCGGCGATCCCAAGCGTCGCTTTAACGAGGACGCCCTGCGCATGTTGCGTGCGGTGCGCTTTGCCTGCCGCCTGGACTTTATGATTGAGCCCGAGACTAAGCGAGCGCTTGCCGAGTGCGCGCCGCTGCTCGACGCCGTGGCGCGCGAGCGTGTGGGTATTGAGCTCGAGGGCATTCTTTCGACCGGTCATGGGGGAGACGCGATGCTGCGCTACCCCGAGCTCATCTGCGCCGCCGTGCCCGAGTTGGCAGCGGGTCGCGGGTTTGATCAGCGCAGTGTCTATCATGCGTTTAACGTCTACGAGCATATCGCCCGTGTGCTTACGGTGGCGGGGGAGCTCGCGCTGTGTGACGGCGTCGCGCCCTCGTCGAGCCTTATGTGGGCGGCGTTTTTGCACGATGTGTCCAAGCCCGAGTGTTTCACGGTCGATCACGCCGGCAGCGGACACTTCTACGGTCATCCCGAGCTCGGCGCCAAGAAAGCGCGCGTCATTATGGATCGCCTGGCGCTCTCGCACGACCTGGTGCGCGACGTGTGCCTGCTCATCAAATATCACGACAAGCCGCTGCGCCCCGAGCGCTCCTGCCTGCTCAATATGATGCGCGCGCTTTCGGGCGAGGGCGTCGACACGCCGCGTTTGATGGACGAGCTCATGGATCTTAAGCGTGCCGACACGCTCGGCAAGGCCCCGTCGTGCTTCTATTACGTTGAGACGATTGAGGAGATGCGCGCGATGGCGCACGAGCTGCTGAAGGCGGGGGAGCCCTATACGCTCAAGATGCTCGCCATCAACGGCGGCGACCTGATTCGTGCCGGAGTCAAGCCCGGGCCGGAACTGGGGCAGCTACTCAACTCCGCCCTCGACGCCGTGATCGAAGACAACATCCCCAACGAGCGCGAAGCTCTTTTGGTCCATCTCAACTTGAATTAGCTACCCAGTTTACCTGTGTGTTCCATAACCTGCCGACAATTTTTCGGCAATTTGGAATTTCTTCTTGCGCTGACGTTTTTTGTCCCGTAATATATTTCCTCGCAGCACGGCAGTGCAGATGTCATGTGGCCCGTTCGTCTAGCGGTTTAGGACGCCGCCCTCTCAAGGCGGAGATCACCAGTTCGAATCTGGTACGGGCTACCACTTCTTTTCTGCTGAGGCTTATGGCCCGTTCGTCTAGCGGTTTAGGACGCCGCCCTCTCAAGGCGGAGATCACCAGTTCGAATCTGGTACGGGCTACCACGCATCTGATACCCGGACTTCCCATGGAAGGCCGGGTTTTTTATTTTCAAACAACCGTCTGCAATTCCCGTTTGAACCAGAGCTTTGCGTTCTGCTTATGGCCCTTACGGGTACAATATCCAAGATATTTTGACTGTTAGAAGGAGTCTCATGACGGAGTCCTCTCAGCATACGTCTAAGCCCCAGGTCGAGGTTGAGGCCTCGGGCGGAGATGACAATAAGAGTGCACGCCGTGGCGCCATCTTTATCGGCGTCGTGCTGGTGGGTTATATCGTCTATCTGGTGGTTACCGGGCAGATGGGGCAGTTCTGGGCCGCTATGTCGAGCGTCCAGGCGCCATGGCTCGTTGTCGCGTGTCTTTGCATGTTCATGTATCTGTTCTTTGGCATTGTGGCCTATGCGATCGCCGTCTGGCTCGACCCATATTCGCCCGTCGGTATTCGCGACCTCATTTCGGTCGAGGCGAGTGGCATCTTCTTTGGCAACTTGACGCCTATGATGATGGGCTCGACTCCCGCCCAGATCTACCGCCTGACCAAAGCGGGCCAAAATGTCGGCGAGGCCGGAGCCACGCAGTTCACGCGCTTTATCGTGTACCAGTTTGGCCTCGTTGCCTGGGGCGCTATCCTCCTGCTTGCTCGCATGCCGTTTTTTGCCGAGCGCTATGGCGACATGACGCTGCTGTGCGTCTTTAGCTTTGGTGGGCACTGCTGCATCTTGCTTGGCATCTTCGCCGTCGCGCTCATGCCTAAGACCGTCACGCGCGTCGCCCATTGCATCATTAATTGGCTCGAGCGCATAGGCGTCTCGTCCACTAAGATCGAGGGATGGCGCACGTTTGTCGATGGCGAGATCTACTCGTTCTCCGAGAAGTTCAAGCTTTCGGCTGGCCACTTTTCGTCCATGCTGCTCACGGTGGTCATCACCATGCTACAGCTCGCGTTTTTCTACCTCGTGCCGTATTTCCTGATGCTTGCCTTTGGCCACCACGAGGTCGACTTTTTCTCGGTCATGGCCGCGAGCGCCTTTGTCCAGCTGTTGAGCTCTGCGGTCCCCCTGCCCGGTGGAACTGGTGGCGCTGAGGGCGGCTTTGCATTGTTCTTGGGTCATTTCTTTGGGTCGGCTTCGACCGCCGGCTATCTGCTGTGGCGCCTCATTACGTTTATTGCGCCGACCATTTTGGCTGCGCCCCTGCTGGGCCTTAAGAGTGCCCACAACGAGAGCATCCATGCGCGCTGGGATCGCGTGATGCGCAAGCTCGGTCGCACGCCTCAAACGCCCTCTGCGCCCACAAAGCCCCACCCCACGAATGCTGTTACCGTTGATCCCAAGAAGCAGGCTCAGAAGGCTTCTGGGACCGCTAAGCCGGCTCATAAAGCCTATGTGCGCCAGACAGGCGACGGTATTCGCGTATCTCCGTCGGCACTCAATAAGAAGAAGCACCCTAAGTCGCAGTAGGGTAGTCGTGCGTTCTTCATGATGCGGGGCATATTTGTGCTGTATGGGGGATAATCCTCTTACGTAGATTATCTCTCATCTGTTGATGAATGCTCGCATATCGAAGGGACATGCCCATGGCAACCAGCAAACCGCGTCTTGACCGCCGCATCGTTCGCAGCCGCAATGCCATCCTTTCCGCTTTCGAGCGCCTGCTCATGGAAAAGCCGCTGGCAGACATTACGGTGAGTGCCATCGCGCGCGAGGCCAATGTCGACCGCAAGACCTTTTACGTTCACTTTGGCACGGTTGACGGCCTGCTCGATGCCATTGCCGTCGATGTGGTGGAGATGATTGTCGACTCGGTCGAGAAAACGCTTGCTTCCATGGACGGCGACACCAACGAGCGCGCCCTGGGCGCGGCGGCGACCTTCTTTAAAACCGTTAACGAGGCACTGTGCAACAACTTGGTGCTCAATCGTCAGCTGATCGAGAACATTCCGCTCGATGATTTTATGGCTCGTCTTCGTGCGCCGCTCGAGCACGAGATTGCCGAACGCGATCTGCTGCCCCAAGGTCTCAAGGACGAGATGTTCGACTACTATCTGGCGTTTTTGCTGTCGGGTATTATCGGTATCTATCGCACGTGGGCACTGTCTGATGGCTCGGTTCCTATCGAGCGCGTCTCGGAGGTCGCCAACGACCTCACGCTCAACGGCCTGTCGAGCCTGGAATCTCGCTTGGATTAGGCCTAGTTGGGCTCGTCGGCGTGGAAATTCCTGTTCACGAGGTTCTCCGGCGCCTTGGAGACCTCGCCGGCGTAGGAGCTGTAGCCTGAGGATCCTTAAAAAAAGTCCAGTTTATCCTTCCCACTCCAATTGGGAATCCTCCGATGCGCCTTCGCACGCTCGCATGACCTCGATACCATGCGAGCGTGCGAACTCGACGAGCTCTGCGTTGCGGGCGTTTATGGTGCCGAAGGCGGCGGGGCACACGATAAGGCGCGTGCAGTGGACGAGGAGCTCTTTGGCGCGGGCTATGGTTTTATCCCCGATCGGCTCGAAGGCGCGCTCGGCCACGCATTCCGTCGCCAGGTCGCGCGCGAGCTCGCAGTCGATGTCCCCTTCGTGCAGAACGCCCGCGTAGAACGCCTTGCCCTGCCGGATGAGCTGGCGAAACACAGCCGACCCCGTACCTGCGCCGGCGATGACGAACGTGTGCGCATCGCCGTGCGGGCGCCCAATTTCCACGCTGCCGAAGCGCTCGTTGAAGGTGCCATGTTGCAGGCCGTAGAGCTCGCCAATCGTCTCGCGCGTGAATATGTCCTCGGGTGCGCCGGCGCGGAAGACCCGGCCGTCCTTCACGCAAATCACCTTGTCGGCGCTTTTCTGCGCGAGCTCGAGTTCGTGGATGGACATGATGACAGCAACATTCCGCGATTTCGCAAGGTGGCGAAGTATTCGCAGCAGGTCGATCTGGTAGCGGATATCGAGATACGACGTGGGCTCGTCGAGCACGAGCACGCGCGGATCCTGCGCGATGGCGCGTGCGAGCATGACGCGCTGGCGTTGCCCGTCGCTTATCTGCATGAAGTCGCGCTCGGCAAGCTTTTCCACATGTGCGGTTTTCATGGCCTCGTCGACCCGATTATGGTCGTCGGGCGTGAGTGCGCCCATTCGCCCGGTGTAGGGATGCCTTCCCGCCTCTACGATATCGCGGCAGGTGAGGAGCTCGGTTCGGGGGCGATCTGTCAGCATAACGGCAAGGTTCCTTGCGAACTCCGCCGTCTTCCATCGGGAAATCTCCCGCCCGTCGAGCTCGACCGCGCCGGCAAGCGGTGCCAGATGGCGTGTGATGGTTTTCAAGATGGTCGACTTGCCCGAGCCGTTCGGCCCGATGAGTGCCACGACGTCGCCCGCGCGAACCTCCAGATCGACGCCTTCGACTACGACCTTCTTGTCGTAGCCCGCCGACAGGTCGCTTATGCGGAAAAGCGGCGCTCCGTCAGCCTGCGTTTTTACCGGGGTTTCGAGGTTCGACTCCGCTCGAAGGAGGCGTTCCGCGCGCAGTTCCGCACGAGCCGAAAGTGCCTTCTGGCGCTTTCGTGCGAGCTCAGAACTGGCCAAGCATGGAATGTTCCCTCCGAGCGTTTTGGTCCGCGGCACGAATTCCCCCATCTACCTCACCCGCTTCTTCAACATGAGTGCAATAACCACCGGCGCGCCGAAGATGGCGGTGACGGCGCTGATGGAAAGCTCGACGGGGGAGAACAGCGTGCGCGCGATCAAATCGCAGCCCGCGCAAAAGATGGCGCCTCCCAAGAAGCACGCAGGAATCACGCGGATAGGCTTCGACGACTTCAGCGCCGACTTAACGAGATGCGGAACCGCGATGCCTACGAACGACACCGGACCAGCGAACGCGGTCACGCAGGCGGAGAGCATGCTCGCTAGAAGGACGAGCACCACGCGGAAGCGTGCGACGTTCACGCCGACGCTTTTCGCGTAGGCTTCTCCCAGCTGGAAGGCGGAAAGGGGCTTCGATATCGCGAATACGCATGCGCTCACGGTGATCACCACGACCGCGATGACCGCGATGTCGTCCCAGCTCGAACCCGAGAAGCTACCCAAAGACCAGTTGTGCAGGTTCACGATGGACTGGTCGTCGGCGAAGGCGATGAGGAAGTTCGTCGCCGCCGAGCAGATGTATCCCACCATGACGCCCGCCACGATGAGTATGGCCATGGAACTTATGCGCCGTGCGATGAGGAGCACGAAGCCGATGGTGATAAGCGAGCCCAGAAACGCTGCGGCCACCATGGCCGGGGAGGACATGGCCTGGTTCGCGCCCAGAAGTACAATCATCGTAAGCGCTACGACGAACTTTGCACCCGAGGAGACGCCCAAGATGAACGGGTCGGCGATGGGGTTGTTGAAAAACGTCTGCAGCAGGAACCCGGAGAGGGAAAGCGCCCCGCCGAGAAGCACGGCTGAAAGCACGCGCGGCAGGCGAATCTCCCAGATGACCTGGCTTTCCATGGAATTGGCCGCGCCGCCCGAAAGGATGCCGGGGATGTGGTCTGCTGGCACGAGCACGCTCCCGATGCACAGGTTGGCCCCGACGAGCACGATGAGGGCAACAGCGAGCAGCGCCGTCACGACGCGACACCGCGCGGCGCGCCCCGATTCGTCGTATGTCATGGAAAGTCGGCTTTTCATGGTGCTAGCCGAGCTTCCTCAGATAATGGAAGTCGCTCGCGTCATCGCCGGTGAACGCCCCGTGCAGTTCGTCGATAATGTCGGCGGTAGAAGTCATCTGCTGGTACATGTCGGCGCTTGTGACCCAGACGTTGCCGTTCTTCACGGCTTTGAACTGCGACAATAGCGCGTTTTTGCCTACGAAGTCGTTCAAGGTGGCAACCGATTCGTCGATGGTGCCGTTGTAGACGATGATGTCGGCATCCTTCGCCGTCGCGTAGAAGCGCTCCATTTCGAGCGTTACTGACGAACCTGACGTCGACGCCGTCTGCGCGTCATCGAGCGCGTAGCTGCCGCCTGCAAGCTCGATTATCTGCGCCACGTAGTCGCCCGCCCGCCGCGTGACGGCGGCCCCGTTCGAGTTAATGTAGAAATACGCCACGGTTTTACCTGACGACGCGAGCCCCGACGTTTGCTCGACGCGGGCCTTCTGCTCGTTGAACAGGTGCGCGGCCTCGTCTTCCTTGTCGAACAGGACGCCGAAAAGCTTAATCCACTCGACGCGCCCGAGTGCTTCGGGCTCGCTCGACGACTGTTCGGTGAGCACGACGAGCCCGAGTTTCTGCAGCTTTTCCTTCACATCGGGTGTGTGGTTGATCATGGTGTTCTCGATGGCGAGCGTGCAGCCCGAGGCCGATATTCGCTCGTAGTCGGGCGCGCTGTACTTGCCGCCGTAGGCGATCTCCCCACTTTCGAGTGCGCTTTTGAAGCCCGCGACCGAGCAATCGTCGGCCTTCGTGCCCGACATGATGATATTGTCGTTCGCATCGAGCGCGTCGACCAGGCACATCGTCGCCGACGACACGAGGTACACCTTGTCGGTGGGGCGCCTTATGACCGCGATGTCGGAGCTCAACCCATCAGGTACCTTCGCATCTTGCGGCACCACGAGGAAGCGCTCCCCGTTCGAAATGCAGATAAGCCGCAGGCCGCCTTCGTACTCGTCGATAGTGAAGTGCTTGGCGTATTCTAGCTGAAGCGTCCCCGTCGGCTCCCAGCCGCAGCCCAAATCTGCGTTGTGGAAGTCGGCCGCGGCGCTTGAAGCCGTTCCCGCAGGGGAGCCGCCGCTTGCATCGTCGCCCGATTTCTCCTTCATGGTGGATGAGTCGAAGTGGATCGTGTAGTCGATGGTGTGCGGCGTCGACATGGCGACGGTCTCGGCCGACACGGCCATGTCCTCGTCGAGCGTGACGGGTATCTCGAACGTGGAGTTGCTGCCGTCGTTTACGGGCGCGTAGTCCACGCCGTCGACGGTCATCTTGTCGTAGTTCGAACTCGACCAGGTGATGGTCGCGGTGTAGGTGTCGCCATCCTTCACAATTGCGGTGGGTGAGGCGATGCTTGCGCGCCCTGACCCGCCGGAAAGCGAGACGCTCACAGTGTATTCCTGAGAGCCTGCCGTGCCACCGGTCGCGTTCGGGCTCGCACTGCACCCCGCGAAAGGAAGCGCGAGCAGGGCGACGAGAATGCAGGCGATCACGCGCACCGCGATGCTGCGACGCTTCCTGCTTTCCCCCTTGGGAAGAATCGACCGCATGGCGTTACTTCAGCGCGTCGGCGCGCAGATCGACGCCGGCGGATTCGAATACGAGCGTGCGGTCGTACCACCGCTCTTTTCTAATACTCCACGCGGCACAGGCGGTGTCCTCGTCGAGCGCTTCGACGGGCACGTCGTAGGTGTACTTGCCTTCCGCGTTTTCCGCATAGGGGATGAAGTCGGCCTCGCTCGCGGCGGCAGCCTCGTCGCCCGTGCCCATGAAGAGCTTGCCGTAGCCCGTGCCGGAAAGTGTCATCACGCAGTGCATGGAGCCGTTTTCCACGATGAGCTGGGCGTCCACAATCCTGAACATGCTCGAGCTGGAATCTACGGTGATCGGATAGGTGCCGTCGGCCACCTTGTCGGCGGTGATGGGGGCAGCGCTTGCGCCCTCGGGCGCATCGGCCACCTGTTCGGTCTTTTCCTGGGAATCGGCATCGCTTGCCTTTGCGCTGTCGATTGAATTTCCGCCGCAGCCGGCGAGCGAGAACGCGAAAAGCGCCGCCGACAGGGCGAAGGCGAGGGTTTTCTTCAACATGGAGGGGTTCCTTTCAATCGCTTCGACCGCCCGCGCCGTGCGGTGGGCGGGCGGGATGCGAATGCAACGGGCATGCGCCGTCAGTCGGGGAAGGCGCATGCCCGTTGCACGGGGACGCGACCGGCGCCCCCGTGCGCGGCGAGTTTACAGCTTGGCGATGGCGTCGTCCACGTGCGAGACGTAGATGTCGTCGACCGCGACGTTCTGTCCCAGACCCTGGAGCAGGCACGTCACTTCGAAGCCGGCGGCCACGAACTTCGCAGCCCAGCTGTCGGGGTCGGTCTCGTCTGCCATGTCGTTGTTCGCGTGGTCGCCCGCGACCACCATGAACGGCGCGAGCACGGCCTTCTTGTAGCCTGCGGCGCTCGCGGCGGCGATAACATCCTCGCAGGTCGGTTCAGCCTCGACGGTGCCGACGAAGAACTGCGTCAAGCCCTCGTTCTTGAACACTTCCTGCATCTTGGCATAGTCGGCGTTGGAATCGGCTTCGGTGCCGTGGCCCATGAGGCACAGCGCCGTCTTGCCGTCGTCGAAGGACGCCATGTTCTCCTTAATGGCTGCGGCCACCTTCTTGTAGTCGTCGTCGGAGGTGAGCAGCGGGTCGCCGAGCGAGATTTTGTCGAACTTGTCGGCGTACTTGTCGAGCTCGTCTTTCACGTCGGTGTATTCCAGGCCACCCATGAGATGCGTCGGCTGCACGACGATTTCCTTCACGCCGTCTTCCACGCAGCGGTCGAGCGCCTCGGTCATGTTGTCGATCGTGATGCCGTCGCGCTTCTTCAGCTTGTCGATGATGATCTGCGCGGTGAAGGCGCGGCGGATGTCGTAGTCCTGCCAGTACTTCTCGCGGATAGCGTCTTCGATGGCGCCGATGGTGATGTGGCGCGAGTCGTTGTAGCTCGTGCCGAAGCTCGTGACGAGGATGACCGGCTTCACGGCCTTCTCCTTTTCACTCGATTTCTCGGAACTCGCGGAGGTGTTGGAGCAGCCCGCGAGCGCGACTCCGGCGAGCGCGACGGCTCCGGTTGCTGCGGCGCCCATGAAGCCGCGGCGTGACATCTGGTCGGACATGGTTTTTCCTTTCCTCGGTTTGCCGGTCCCCCGGCGACAGTTGCTTGTCGGCACAAGCGAAAGAAAAGCGCACCCCTCGGGGTTCACAAGGAGCTAACGCCACGGCGATGCCGTGAGGAAAAGGCGAAGCAGTCTGGCTTGGGGCGCGAGGCGGTTCGCCCGCGCGTCCTATACAGTAATGTCCCTTGCCCAGGATTCCCACCTGGTTCCCTCCGCAAGCCAGCGCGGGCTGTGCGGGCGCCGCGCCGGTCATTTCCTTTTATCCGATTGTCATATGCTCGTTGCCGAAACTTTTACTATGATAGTGGGCACTTGTGAACGTGTCAAAGCCAGGGCGGGCTGCATTGCGCCTCCTGCCTGCGTATTTGCGCCGATTGCCGCCGCAGGCGCCGTGTTTTGCCCGCTGCGCGAATGGCGGCGTAAACGGTTGCGATGAGAAACGGGAAGGGAAGGCTCGGATGATTCATATCGTTGGCGCAGGCTCGGGCGCCACCGACCTTATCACGCTGCGCGGGGCGCGCCTTCTGCGCGCAGCCGACGTGGTCGTTTGGGCGGGAAGCCTTGTGAACCCCGAGCTGCTCGCTGAGTGCAAGGAATCCTGCATCGTCTACGACAGCGCGCACATGACCTTGGAGGAAGTGCTCGACGTGATGTGCGCGGCAGACGCGCGGGGCGAGGAAGTGGTGCGCCTGCACACGGGCGACCCGTGCCTGTACGGCGCCATCCAGGAGCAGATGGACGCGCTCGACGCGCACGGCGTGGACTACGAGGTGGTGCCCGGCGTGTCGAGCTTTTGCGGTGCCGCGGCGGCACTTCGCCAGGAATACACGCTGCCGGGAATCAGCCAGTCGGTCGTGATCACGCGGCTTTCCGGACGCACCCCCATGCCCGCGGGCGAGGGCATGCGCACCATGGCGGAAAGCGGCTCGACCATGGTCATCTTCCTGAGCTCGGGTATGCTCGCCGAGCTTTCCGCCGAGCTTTTGGCCGCGGGCCGCAGTTCCGACGAGCCGGCGGCGCTCGTGTACAAGGCGACCTGGCCTGAGGAGCGCGTGGTGCGATGCACAGTGGGCACGCTCGCCGATGCGGGCGCGCGAGAGGGCATCGACCGCACGGCGCTCGTGGTGGTGGGCCGCGTGCTCGGAGCTCGCGGCGGGCTTGCGCACAACGGCGCGCAAGCGGAGTCGTACGAGCGCAGCAAGCTTTACGACCCTTCTTTTGCCACGGGGTATCGGAAGGCGAGCAGCTAGCGTGGCCTTCGAGCACTACATATATACCGGGACGACCCGCCTGCGCTGCGGCTACACCACGGGGAGCTGCGCCGCGCTCGCGGCGAAGGCGGCCTGCGAGATGCTCTTGTCACGAAAGCCCGTCGGCCTCGTGTCGATCGTCACCCCCGGCGGGCTGCCCGTCGAAGCGAACGTGGTCGACGCATGCATCGGCGAGGGGTGCGCCCAGTGCGCCGTGCGAAAGGACGCAGGCGACGATGCCGATGTGACCGACGGCGTGCTCGTGTACGCGCGCGTGGAACATGCGGGGTCGGGCACGGGTGCTGCGGGCAGCAAGGGCGTGCCCGCGCGCGAATCGGAAGTTTCCGTCGATGGCGGCGTGGGCGTGGGGCGCGTGACGTTGCCCGGGCTCGAGCAGCCGGTGGGGGCGGCCGCCATCAACGCGACGCCGCGCGCGATGATCACTTCGGCGGTTCGCGAGGTGTGCGCCGCGCACGTCTTTTCTGGAAATATTGCTGTGACGATTTCTGTACCCGAGGGCGTTGCCCTTGCCGAAAAGACCTTCAACCCGCACCTGGGGATAAAGGACGGCATCTCCATCCTGGGCACGACGGGCATCGTCGAGCCGCGCAGCCTCGCTGCCTTGCGCGACAGCATCGTGCTCGAGATTCGGCAGCATGCGGCTATGGGGCGGCGCGGAGTCGTGCTCACGCCCGGCAACTACGGCGCGCAGTTCATCTCGGGGCATTTCCACCTAAACGGTGCGCCGGTGGTCTTTATCTCCAACTTTGTAGGCGATGCGATTGATTGCTGCGTTCGCGAGGGATTCACCAATGTCCTTCTTGTGGGACACATCGGCAAGCTGGTGAAGGTCGCGGGCGGCATCATGGACACCCATTCGCGTACCGCCGACTGCCGCGCGGAGATTCTGGCCGCCCACGCGGCCATGGCCGGCGCGGGCGCGAAGACCGTGCGCGAGATCATGACGTCCGTCACGACCACGGTGGCGCTCGAGGTAATCGAGGCCGCCGGCGTGGGGGACGCTGCGCGCGCCTCGCTCGCTGCGGCAATCGAGGACAGGTTGCGCCGCCGCGCGGCGGGCGCATGCGACATCGCCGCGGTCGTGTTCGACGCCGAGCGCCGCGAGCTTTTCCGCACGTCGGGCGCCGATGCAGTTATCGGGGAATTGGGGGCGACGTATGAGTAAAGGCGTTCTGTACGGGGTGCCCCGCGTGATCGGCTGGTCGGGGACGAAGGTGGTCATGAAGGCGCGCCGCTCGCTTGCGGACACGAAGCGCATCCTTCGCGAGGAGGGCGCCTTCGACGGTGCCGAGCTCGTAGAGGACTGTGGTCTTCCGGGCGAGCGCGTGTACCGCTCGCTCGACGATGTGCCCGATCGGGGCAGCTACTTCTCGACGATGGTAGTGCGCTAGATGAGGATTTCCTGCATAGCGTTCACTGAGAGGGGGTATGCGTTGGCGGAGCGCACCGCACGCGCGCTTTCCGATTGCGCGCAGACAGGTGAAGATGACCCTGGCTGGAACGTTTCCGTTTCGCGCGGGTTCGGCGAGGGGAAGGCCGACCTGCGCGCATGGACGGCGCTCGCGTGGGAAGCGTCGGACGCGCTTCTGTTCGTCGGCGCGGCGGGCATCGCCGTGCGGGCGATCGCGCCGCATGTCGCCTCGAAGGCAAAAGATCCCGCGGTTGTGGTGATCGACGAGGCGGGGCGCTTTGCCGTCCCGCTTTTGTCGGGGCATTTGGGCGGTGCGAACGAGCTTGCGCAAACTGTGGCACGCGCGGCAGGGGCCATCCCCGTCATCACAACGGCGACCGACGTCCGCGGCGTGTGGGCGGTGGATACGTGGGCGCGCTGTGAGGGGCTCGCCGTTTCGAATCCCGAGGCTATCAAGCGAGTGTCGGCGAGGCTGCTTTCGGGCGGGCGCGTGGCGCTCTATTCCGACATGCCGATTTCGGGACAGCCGCCTGAGGGGGTTGACATTGCGTCCGACCGCGCTCGGGCCGATATCGTCGTGTCACCGTTCGCTGGCGCGAATGCAGGTGCGTTCGTTCGCGCGGCGGAGACAACGGGCGAGGTCGTGCCCGACGGTGAAACTGGGAAGCCAGCGTGCGTGCGGGCGCAGGCGCCTGCGCCCGAGCCGCTTCGCCTTGTCGTGCCCTGCATCGTTGCGGGCATAGGGTGCCGTCGCGGTGCGTGCGCCGAAGCGATCGGGGAGGCGTTTCTTCTCGCGTGCGGGCAGGCGGGCATCTCGCCTTCGGCCGTGCGCGAGGCGGCGACGATCGACGTGAAGGCGCACGAGAAGGGTCTGCTCGCCTTCTGCCGCGCGCGCAATATCCCGCTTACGACGTATTCCGCAGAGGAGTTGTCGCAGGTCGAAGGCAGCGTTTCGCCATCTGATTTCGTGCGCGCGACGGTGGGGGTCGACAACGTGTGCGAGCGCGCGGCGCTCGCGGACGGGGGTAAACTGATCTTCCCGAAGCTTGCTCACGGCGGCGTGACCGTCGCGTTTTCCAGGGTAACTATCGAACTTTCGTTTAAGGAGCGGTGATGGGAAAGCTCTTCGTGGTGGGGATCGGCCCGGGCGGCCCCGACGGCATGACGATTGCGGCTCGGCGCGCGCTGGAGGCGGCCGACATCGTTGTGGGGTACACGAAATACGTGGAGCTCGCGCTCGCCGCCGTGCCTGACGCGGCGCATCTCGCGACGCCGATGATGCACGAGGTCGAACGGTGCCGCCTGGCGCTTTCGCGCGCGCAGAGCGGAGAAGCCGTGGCGCTCGTGTGCAGCGGTGACGCGGGCGTGTACGGCATGGCGAGCCCTGTGCTGGAGCTTGCGGAGGACTACCCCGATGTAGACGTGGAAGTTATCGCCGGGGCCACCGCGGCTCAGAGCGGGTCGGCGGTGCTCGGCGCCCCGCTTGCCCACGACTTCGCGGTCGTGTCGCTCTCCGACCTGCTCACGCCATGGGAGGTCATCGAGCGCAGGCTCGCCGCCGTGGCGAGCGCCGACTTCTGCATCTGTTTGTACAACCCGCGCAGCAGAAAGCGCGCCGACAGGCTCTCACGCGCGGCGAAGATTATGCTCGAATGGAAGGCCCCCGACACGCTCTGCGGCTGGGTACGCAACATCGGGCGCGAGGGGCAGCAGTCGGGCATGTGCAGGCTCTCCGAGCTGGGGGAGATCGACGCCGACATGTTCACCACCGTGTTCGTCGGCAACGCGGACACGAGGCTCGTAGGCGGCCGTATGGTCACGCCGCGCGGGTATCGGGAGATTTCATGCGAAAGGTAACGATCATCGGGGCGGGGCCCGGAAACCCCGACTTGCTCTCGCGCGCGGCGCTCGACGCGATCGACATCGCCGACGTGGTCATCGGCGCTCATCGCGCGCTTGCCGGCATCGACGTGCCGCCCGACGTGGTGAGATGCGAGCTCGTGAAGACGGCGGACATCGCCGCCGCGCTCACCGATGCGGCGTCGTGGCAGCGCGCCGTGGTCGTGATGACGGGCGATGTGGGGCTGTTCAGCGGCGCGCGCCGCCTGGTGGAGGCGCTCTCCGGCAACGCGCAGGTGGACGTGCGCGTCATTCCCGGCATAAGCTCAGCGTCGTATCTCGCCGCGCGCCTCGCGCGTCCATGGCAGGATTGGCGCTTTGCGAGCGCTCACGGCGTGGCGTGCGACATCGTGGCCGAGGCCGAGCGCGCAGGTGAGCTCTTCCTCGTCACGTCGGGCGGGGAAGACCCCTCGCGGCTTTCGTGCGAGCTTGCGCAAGCGGGCTTCGGGGACGCGCGCGTGACGGTGGCCGAGCGCCTGTCGTACCCTGACGAGCGCATCACCTGCGCGACCGCAAGTGAAATCGCAGGTCAGACGTTTGACGACTTGAACGTGATGCTTATCGAGTTCGCAGGCGGCGCCGGGTCGCCTGCGGGCTCTAGCGCAGCCTCCGAGGCGCCGGCCGGCGCGTCATCGCCCGCGGCGGCTTCTTCCGCGGCGGACCCTGCGGGCGCATCCCGCGCCGCGAGCTCCCGCTGGCCGTACGCTTCCTCGGGCATTCCCGACGAGCTCTTCATCCGCGGCGACGTTCCCATGACCAAGCAGGAGGTGCGCGCCGTCGCGCTCGCGAAGCTGCGCCTTACCGCGACCGACACCGTGTGGGACGTCGGAGCCGGCACGGGGAGCGTGTCGATTGAGGCGGCGCTCGTCGCGCGAGCGGGGTCGGTATGGGCGGTCGAGCGCAACGCGGCCGGCGTGCGGCTCATCCGAGAGAACGCGGATGCATTCGGGTGCGGCAACGTGCATGCGGTCCCCGGTGTCGCCCCCGAAGCGCTCGCGAAACTGCCCGTCCCCGACGCCGTGTTCGTCGGCGGGAGCGCGGGCGAGCTTCCCTCTATCGTGGAGGCGGCGCTCGAGAAGAACTCGCAGGTTCGCCTGTGCGTGCCATGCGTCACCGTTGAGACGCTCACCGAGGCGTGCGCGCTTCTCTCGGGTTCGCGCTTTAAGGGGTTCGAGGCGTGCCAGGTGTCGGCCGCCCGCGCCGAGGCTGTAGGCTCGCACCATCTTATGAAGGCGCAAAACCCCGTGTTCCTCGTCAGCGCGCGTGGTGCGGGTGGGGAAGGCGGCGCCCGGTGAGCACGACCATCCCGCGTTTCATGGTCGCTGCGCCCTCGAGCGGGAGCGGCAAGACGGTCGTTACGTGCGCGCTCCTGCGCGCGCTTGCGCGCCGCGGCCTCGCATGCGCGGCCTTCAAATGCGGCCCCGACTACATTGACCCGCTCTTTCATCGCCGCGTCGTGGGCGCGCGCTCGGGCAACTTAGACGGCTTCTTCACCGACGCCCGGACGCTGCGCGCCCTGCTCGCACGCGGCGCCGCGGGCGCGGATGTCGCGGTGCTCGAGGGGGTCATGGGCTTCTACGACGGCATGGCGCCCGGCGTGGCCGACGCGAGCAGCTACCAGGTTGCGCGCGACACGGAAACGCCGGTCGTTTTAGTGGTGAACGGGCGCGGGGCGTCTTTATCGCTCGCCGCCGTAATTCGCGGCATCGCCGAGTTCCTGCCTTGTGCGAACGTGCGCGGCGTCGTGCTGAACAAGACGAGCGCCGCTGCCTGCGCCTACGCGGCGCCTGCGATCGAGAAGCACACGGGCGTCGCGGTTTTGGGTAATATTCCCGCCGACGAGGCGTTCTCGCTCGAAAGCCGGCATCTGGGGCTTGTGACCGCCGACGAGGTCGAGCAGCTCTCCGCGCGCATCGACAAGATGGCCGAGCTGGTGGAAAAGAGCGTCGACATTGACCGCTTGCTCGAAATAGCGGCGACGGCACCCGATATCCGCGAGGAACCTTACCGGTTGGAGCCGATCGCGGGAGCGCGGCCCATCGTCGCCGTCGCGCGTGACGAGGCGTTCTCGTTCTACTACGAGGAGAACCTGCGCGCGCTCGAGGACCTGGGTTGCGAGCTGGCCTTTTTCAGCCCCCTGTGTGATAGCGAGTTGCCCCGGGGGACAAGCGCCCTCTATCTGGGGGGCGGCTACCCGGAGCTCCATGTACGGCAGCTCTCCGAGAACGCACCGATGCGCGAGGCGGTGCGGCGCGCGGTGGAATCCGGCATGCCGACGGTCGCCGAATGTGGTGGGTTTCTGTACCTGCAGCGCGAAATCTCCGATAGCGAGGGGCGGCGCTGGCCTGTTGCGGGCGCCCTTGAGGGCGCAAGCGAGAACGGGGGAAGGCTGTCCCATTTCGGGTACGTGGAGCTCACTTCCCAACGCGACGGGCTCTACGGGCCGTGCGGCACACGCATCCGCGCGCACGAGTTCCACTACTGGCAGTCCACCTGCCCGGGCGGCGACTTCTGGGCGCAGAAGCCCCGGCGCGACAAGGGCTGGCCGTGCATGACGACAACCCCGTCCCTGGTTGCGGGCTTCCCGCATGTGTACTATCCTGCGAACCCCGACGTTGCGCGCGCGTTCGCGTCTGCCGCAGCGTCGTTCGCAGAGAGGAGACGGCATGGCTGAAGCAACCGAAACCGCGCTTGCCTGCATCCGCGAGGAAGTTGAGCGCACGTTCTCGTCGGCGCCGGGCGCCGTGCTCGAAGCCGCGCTCTCCCGGATCACGCCCGCAGACGAGTGCGCCCGCGCCGCCGCGTACGCCGCGTGGGACTCCATCGCGCACCCCTTGGGGGGATTGGGCGACTTTGAAGACGCCGTCGCGTGTATCGCCGCAGCTCAGGGGAGCTCCGAGGTGGCCGAGTTTCCCCGTGCGCTCGCGGTATTCTTCTCCGACAACGGGGTCGTTGCCGAAGGCGTGTCGCAAAGCGGGCAAGACGTGACGCGAGCCGTCGCGCGCAACATGTGCGAGGGGGCCACGAGCGCCTGCCGTATGGCGGCGTTCGCGTGTGCCGAGGTCGTGCCCGTCGACGTGGGTATGGCCCGGGGCATAGAAGACGCGCGCATGGTGCGCGCGAACGTACGGCGGGGGAGCGGCAACATCGCGCACGGCTCCGCTATGTCTCGCGATGAGGCCGTGCGCGCGATCGATGTCGGAATCGCCGTCGCGTGCGGGCTTGTCCGCGCCGGCGTGCGCCTTCTCGCCGCGGGCGAGATGGGCATCGGCAACACGACCACCTCGGCGGCGGTGGCCGCAGTGCTCATCCGGGCGGACGCGCGGAGCCTCGTCGGGCGCGGCGCGGGGCTCTCGGACGCCTCGCTCGCGCGTAAGCGCGACGTGGTCGAGCGCGCTATCGACGCGAACTCGCCCGATCCTGCCGACCCGATCGACGTGCTCTCGAAGGTGGGCGGCTTCGACATCGCGGCGATGTGCGGCTTCTACCTGGGGGCCGCGGCCTCGAAGGCGCCGGCGCTCCTCGACGGGGTCATATCCTGCACGGCGGCCTTGTGCGCGGCGCGCCTGTGCCCCAACGCCTTGGGCTACCTCGTGGGCACCCACGCATCAAGCGAACCCGCAAGCCAGGAGCTCCTTCGCGAGCTCGGCATAAAGGCACCCCTCGACGCAGGCATGCACTTGGGCGAGGGCGCGGGCGCCATGGCGTATCTGCCCCTTCTGGATTCGGCGCTGCGCGTGTACCGGGATGGGAAGACGTTCACGGCGACTGGCATGGCTGCTTACGAGCATTTCGAGGCCGGGAAATGACGGTGACGCTCGTCATCGGCGCCGCCGCGAGCGGCAAGAGCGCCTACGCCGAGTCCCTGTGCCTCGGGCACGACTGCCCTCGCGTGTACCTGGCAACGATGGGGCCCTTCGGGGAAGAGGGCGCCCGCCGCATCGCGCGCCATCGGGCGCTGCGCGAGGGCAAGGGGTTTTCCACCCTCGAGCGCACGCGTGACGTGGGCGCCGCAGTGCCCGGGCTTCCGCGCGGCTGCACGCTTCTTTTGGAGGACGTGGGCAACCTGGTTGCAAACGAGCTTTTCGCGGAAGGCGGCTTGTCCCCACGTGACCCCGACGCAGTGGCGCGCGAGGTGCTCGGAGGCATTGAACGGCTCGCTCAGGCCGCTGCGTATACGGTGGTTGTCACCGTCGACGTGTTCGCCGATGGGATGCGCTACGATGAGGGGACCGAGGTATGGAGGCGCGCGCTCGCGCGCGTGAACGCGGGCGTGGCGGCGCTGGCCGACCGCGCAGTCGAAGTGGTATGCGGGATTCCCGTGTGGATGAAAGGCGAAGGACCTACAAGGTGAAGATAGCAGAGGCAATCGGCGCGGCGTTCGGAACGTTCTCGCGCATCCCCGTCCCGAAATCGGCCTGGACCGATTTCGGGTCAACCCATGCGCTTGCCGCGTTTCCCCTGGTGGGCCTTGCGGAAGGCTTCCTCATGACGGCGTGGGGGTACATGGCGAACCTGTTCGGCGTGCCCGCGACCATCGTCGCGGCCGTGCTCGTGGCGCTGCCTGTGGCGGTGACGGGAGGCATCCACCTAGACGGGCTCTGCGACACCTCCGATGCGCTTGCAAGTTGGGCCCCACGCGAGCGAAAGCTCGAGATCATGCACGACCCGCGGGCGGGCGCCTTCGGGGTCATTGGTGTTGTTGTGTACCTTATTCTGCAGTTTTCCCTGTTCACCGCGCTGCCGCTTACGGCGGGGGCGTTCCTCGCGCTTCTGTGCTCGCTCGTGTTCTCCCGCGCGCTTTCGGGGCTCGCCGTAGAATGCTGGCCTGCCGCGCGGGCGGACGGCATGGCCGCGGGGCTCTCGCCTTCGAAGAAGCGCGCGGCGATCGTCGTGCCGCTCTGCGCTTTCGCTGCGGCTTCGGCTGCAGGGATGGTCGCGTGCGCTCAGGCCGTCGGCGCCCTTATGGCGGTGGCGGGGCTTTTGGCGCTCGCGTGGTACCACCATGTTGCCCTGTCCCGCTTCGGCGGGGTGACGGGGGATTTGGCCGGATGGTTTCTGCAATGGGCCGAGCTCGCGATGCTTGCCATGCTGGTGGCGGGGGGTATGCTCCTATGATTCTCGTGGTAGGTGGTGCGCATTCGGGGAAGAGGACCTTCGTGCGCGAAAAGCTCGGGTTCGCGGCGGACGATTTCGTCGACGCGGCGCAGCTTGCGGAGGGCGGCGTGCCCGCGGCTTTTGCCGGCCGCGTCGCGTACAGTGTTGAGGAACTCGTACGCGCGCTCGACGCTGACCGGGCGCTCGAGCGGCTGATCGGCTTCGACGCAGTGATTCTGTCCTTGGTCGGCTCGGGGGTCGTCCCCATGCGTGCGGAAGACGCCCAATGGCGCGAGCGCGCGGGGCGTCTGGGATGCGCGCTCGCTGCGCGCGCCGACGTCGTCGTGCGCATGACGTGCGGGATTCCCCAGGTCATCAAAGGAAACCTTACCGATGCGCCTCGAGGGACGCAGGGCGCGGGCGCGCCTTTGGAAGTCGTCTTCGTGCGCCATGGTGCCACGGCGGGCACGGAAGACCATCGCTACAGCGGGGCGGGCACCGACGAGCCCCTGTCGAGTGCGGGCGAGCGCGCTTTGCGCGAGCTCGCGTGCGATCGTGACGTGTTCCGTGTTATCACGAGTGGCATGGCCCGCACCGACCAGACGGCACGCATCCTCTTCCCGAATGCGGAGCTTATGGCATGCCTCGGTCTGCGCGAGATGGATTTCGGTGATTTCGAGGGGCGAAGCGCCGCCGAGCTTAAAGAGGATGCGCGCTACCGCGCCTGGGTAGACTCCTGGTGCGAGACGCGCTGCCCGCATGGCGAGTGCAAGAGCGATTTCACCCGCCGCGTCGTCGCGGCGTTTCGGGAGGCGTGCGAATCGGAGCGCGCCCAGGGGAGTGGGCGCGCCGTCTTCGTCGTTCACGCGGGTACCGTGAAAGCGCTGCTTTCCGAGCTTGCTGTCCCGAAAATGGAATACTTCGACGTGCATACCGAGCCGGGCGGCGCATGGGCCGCCACTTGGGATGGGCGCTGCCTTCGCGACGTTCGCCCCGCTTCGGGGGGCGATGCCCGGTGATGACGATTCTTGCCGTCGCCGCCGGGTTCGCGGCCGACCTTGCCTTCGGCGACCCGCGCTGGCTTCCCCATCCCGTCGTCGCCATGGGGCGCGCGATCACGTGGGCCGAAGGCCGCCTGCGGGGCGCATTCCCGCAAACGTCCGCGGGCACGCGCGCCGCAGGGCTTGTGCTCGCCGTGGCGCTTCCGCTTGCGTGTGGGCTTTTGACCTGGGGAATCCTGCATCTTTGCGGCATGGTTCACCCCGGCTTGCGCTTCGTGGCCGAGGCATGGGCGAGCTATCAGATTCTTGCGGCATGCGAGCTGCGCCGCCAGAGCCTGGCCGTGGCCCGCGCGTTCTCGAAGGGCGGCCTTGTCGCGGCGCGCGAAACAGTCGGGCTCATCGTGGGACGCGACACGTCTGTTCTCGACGAGCAGGGCGTTGCGCGCGCCGCCGTGGAAACGGTGGCGGAGAACGCGAGCGACGGCGTCATCGCGCCGCTTTTCTACCTTATGATCGGGGGTGCGCCCTTGGGCATGGCGTACAAGGCGGTGAACACGCTCGACAGCATGGTGGGCTACAAAAACGAGCGCTACATCGACTTCGGCTGCGCCTCGGCGCGCCTCGACGATGTGCTGAACTGGATTCCCTCGCGCTTATCGGCCCTGCTCATGATCGCCGTGTGCCCGATCGTCGGGCTCGACGCGCGCGGGGCGGCGCGCATCTGGCGCCGCGACAGGCGTCGCCATGCGAGCCCCAACTCGGCGCAGACCGAGTCAGCGTGCGCGGGCGCGCTCGGGCTGCGCCTGGCAGGACCCGCGGTGTATTTTGGCAAGCTCGTTGAGAAACCGACGATAGGCGACGCGTCCCGCGAAATCGAGTGGGGCGACATCGCCCGGGCGACAAGGCTCATGCTCGCCGCGTCCGTATGCGCGCTCGTCTTGTTCGGCGCCGCGCGCGCGGCGGTCGTGCTCGCCGTGGGGGCGATGGCATGAGGGAAGACCACGCTGCGTCCCGGGCTGCCGGGGGAATCCTGCGCGCCCGTACGCATGGGGGCAGCGCGCAATCGCTCGGCATCGGTTGCGAAGGGGGCGCCTCCGATCTCATCGACTTCTCGGTGAACGTGAATCCGGCAGGCCCTTCGCCGCGCGCCGTCGCCGCAGCTTGCAAGGCGCTTTCTCGAATCGACGCCTACCCCGATAGGGAAAGTCTTGCCCTCGTTCGCGCCCTAGCGCGCGCCCAGGGCATTCCCGAAGATACTATCGTCTGCGGCGCGGGCGCGTCCGATATCATCTGGCGGCTCGCCGTGGCGGTGCGCCCGAAACGCCTCGTCGTGTGCGCGCCGACGTTCTCTGAATATGCGGAGGCGGCATCGTACTACGGCGCATGCGTGCAGGAGTTCCCGCTCTCCGAAGCGGACGACTTCGACGTGCCCGCCTCCTTCGCCCACGCGATCGAGGGGCCGGGAGACGTGGCGTACCTCTGCAATCCGAACAACCCGACGGGGCGCCTCGTCGACCCCCGCGTGATCGATGCCGTGGCTTGCCGCTGCGAGCAGGCGGGCGCGCTGCTCGTCGTGGATGAGTGCTTCCTCGGATTCGCGCCCGACGCCCGCGAAAGGAGCGTGGCCGCACGCGCCGCGTGTTCGCGCCATGTGGCCGTGCTCTCCGCGTTCACCAAGCTCTACGGAATGGCGGGGTTGCGGTTGGGATATCTGATCAGTGGAAACGCCCAACTCATCGAGGGGATTCGCCGGGCGGGGCAGGCGTGGCCCGTCTCCTCGGTCGCCGAGGCCGCGGGCATCGCCGCCCTGGAAGACGTCGAATACGTCTCACGCACGCGCGATGTATTGGCGGGCGAGCGAGCGTGGCTTTCCCACGAGCTCTCCTCGCTCGGGCTTTCCGTCGTGCCGTCGGATGCGAACTTCCTTTTAGTCCGCACGCCGGCGAAAGACTTCCCCGAGCGCCTGTATAATCAGGGCGTTTTGGTCCGCACGTGCGACTCGTTTTCGGTACTGTCCCGTTTCTGGTGCCGCGTCGCGGTGCGCACGCGCAAGGAGAACGCTCGGCTTGCGATGGCGTTCAGCCGCGCGCTTCGGGCGGAAGGCGCATCGGGCGAAGGCGAACCCGACGAACGGGGCGGCGCTTCTTGCAGCGGCGCTATGGCGGGCGCAGATGGCCGGGGCTCGGCGAAGGAGGTCGATACCCGTGGGTAGGGCGAAGCCCATCATGATCCAGGGCACCATGTCGAACGCGGGGAAGAGCCTGCTTGCGGCGGGGCTGTGCCGCGTGCTTTCGCAGGACGGCCTGCGCGTGACTCCCTTCAAGAGCCAGAACATGGCGCTCAACAGCGGTGTCACGGCCGACGGGCTCGAGATGGGGCGCGCCCAGATCATGCAGGCCGAGGCATGCGGCATCGCGCCCGACGTGCGCATGAACCCCATCCTGCTCAAGCCCGAAAGCGACCACCGAAGCCAGCTCATCGTGGCCGGCAAGGCGCAGGGAGCCTTCGCTGCGAGGGACTACTTCGCGCGAAAGAAGGCACTCATGCCGCAGATTTTGGAGGCGTTCGATTCGCTCGCGGAGGAAAACGACGTCATCGTCATCGAGGGCGCCGGCAGCCCCGTCGAAATCAACCTTGCCGAAAACGACATCGTCAACATGGGGCTCGCGCGCGCCGTGTCCTCTCCCGTGCTGCTCGCGGGCGACATCAACCCAGGCGGGGTGTTTGCCCAGCTCTACGGCACGGTCGCGCTCCTTGCGCCCGAGGACCGCGCGCTTTTGCGGGGGCTTGTGGTGAACAAGTTCCGCGGCGATGTGGAAATCCTGCGCCCGGGTTTGGCCCCGCTCGAGAAGATGTGCGGGGTTCCCGTCGTGGGGGTCGTGCCGTATCTTACGCTCGACCTGGACGACGAGGACTCGCTCGCGCCGCGCCTATCCGCCCGCGAGGCGCGCGGCGTCATCGACGTCGCCGTCGTGCGCCTTCCGCATCTATCGAACTTCACCGACTTCGACCCGCTTTCGCGCGTGCCCGGCGTGGGCGTGCGCTACGTTTCCTCGACGACCGATCTGGGCCGACCCGACCTGGTGGTGCTCCCTGGCTCGAAGACCACGCTCGACGACGCGCGCTGGCTTGCGGCTAGCGGCATCGGAGCCTGTGTACGCGCGCTTTCGGGCGCGGGCACGCCGGTGCTCGGCATATGCGGAGGCTTCCAGCTTTTGGGAGACGAGCTTTCCGACCCTCACGGCAGGGAAGGCGCTGGCACCGCGCGCGGGCTCGGGCTCATCCCTGCAAGTACGGTGTTCAAGGAGGAAAAGCGCCTCGCCCAGTCGGAGCTGCGCATCACGGGCGCCCAAGGCGCGTTCTCGGTGTGGAACGGCATGACGGCGCGCGGGTACGAGATTCACGACGGCGAAACGACCGTCTCCTGCGCCCCTGCGGGCACGATTGGCGGCAAACCAGAAGGCGCGGCCTGCGGAAACGTGTTCGGAACCTATCTCCACGGCCTGTTCGACGAACCGGGGGTGGCGCTCGCCCTCGCGCGCTCGCTCGCGCGTATGCGCGGCCTGCCCGAGAGCGTCGTGGGTGCTGAGGGCGCGGTGTCCGCGGCCAATCACCGTGCGCGCGAGTTCGACCGCCTGGCCGACTCCGTGCGCGGGGCGCTCGACATGGAGTATGTCTACCGCATTATCGAGGAGGGCGTATGATCCACGTGTATCATGGCGACGGCAAAGGCAAGACCACGGCGGCGATGGGCCTCGCCCTTCGCATGCTCGCCGCAGGCCGCCGCGTCGTCGTCGTGCAGTTCCTGAAAGACGGCGAAAGCGGGGAGGTGCGCCTGCTCGCCGAGCATTTCGGCGTGCCCGTGTTCGCGGGGAAGGCGTCGGACAAGTTTACCTGGTCCATGACGTCGGAAGAACTTGCCGCGACGCGCGAGCTGCACGATAGGAACCTCGCTTCCGCGCTCGCCGAGCTCGAGGGCGCGCAGGAGGGGCTGCTCGTGCTCGACGAGGCGCTCGACGCGCTTTCGAAGGGGTTTGTCGACGAGGTGCTCGTGGACCGCGCGCTCGATATGTCCGCGCGCGGCGTCGAAGTGGCGCTCACCGGGCGCGCGCCTTCCCGCAAGATCGTGGAGAAGGCCGACTACATAACCGAGATGCGGTGCGAGAAACACCCCTACGAGCAGGGGATATGTGCAAGGGAAGGAGTGGAGTACTAGATGGATTCCAAGGAGATGGCGCCCGGCGACATCGAGCGGCGCAGCTTTGAGATCATCACCGAAGAGCTCAGCGGCCGCACGTTCCCGCCGCTCGAAGAGCCCGTCGTGAAGCGCGTCATCCACACCACTGCTGACTTCTCGTACGCCGATTCCCTCGTGTTCTCCCATGACGCCGCGCACTGTGCGCTCGACGCACTGCGCGCAGGGGCCACGGTGCTCACCGATACGAACATGGCGCTCGCAGGCATAAGCAAGCCCGCGCTCGCGAAGATCGGCTGCAAGGCCGTGTGCTACATGGCCGACCCTGATGTCGCCGCAACGGCGCGCGCCGCGGGCACGACTCGCGCCGTTGCGAGCATGGACAAAGCTTGCGGCATCGAGGGTCCGCTCATCGTGGCCGTCGGCAACGCTCCCACAGCACTTCTGCGCCTCGCCGAGCTCATGGACGTGGGGAAGATCGCGCCCGCGCTCGTCGTTGGGGTGCCGGTCGGGTTTGTGAACGTGGTCGAGGCGAAAGAGGAGCTACTCGCGCGACGCGTGCCGGCCATCGTCGCGAGGGGTCGCAAGGGCGGCTCGACCGTGGCGGCTGCCATTATGAACGCGCTGCTCTACCAGATCACGCGCCCAGGCGGCCCGAAGTGACGGCCCCCGCATCCGCGCCGGCGCTGCGCATCTTCGCCGGCACCACCGAGGGCCGCCTTCTGTGCGAATGGGCGAGCGGGGCGGGCATCCCCGCCCGTGCCTACGCGGCAACCGAGTACGGAGGCGAGCTTTTGGGCGAGCTTCCGGGCATCGAGGTGCATGCGGGCAGGCTCGACGAGGCCGACATGGAGTGCGAGCTTTCCGGCGCGCGCATCGTCGTCGACGCCACGCACCCCTTCGCTACGCTCGCAAGCGGCAACATCCGGGCCGCTTCGCTCGCCGTGGGCGCACAATGCCTGCGCCTTGCGCGCCCGGTCGAGGCGCTGCCCAAAGGCGTCGTCTCGGTCGCGTCGATCGCCTGCGCGGCGCGCTTTCTCTCCGAGAACCCGGGTCGCGCGCTTCTCACGACGGGGAGCAAGGAGCTTGCTCCCTACACGCGCGTCGCCGATTTCGCGGAGCGCTTCTTCGTGCGTGTGCTCCCGCTGCCCGGTGCTATAACGAAGTGCATCGACGCGGGGTTTTCGCCATCGCACGTCATCGGCATGCAGGGGCCCTTCACCCGCGAGCTCAACGAGGCGATGCTTCGGCAGGTGGGCGCCCAGTGGCTTGTGACCAAGGACTCGGGAACCGTAGGCGGCACGGCCGAGAAGATCGCCTCCGCGCGCGGCGTGGGAGCGCGCTGCATCGTGGTCGCCCGTCCCGCCGAGGGAGGCGGGGCCCTTTCGCTTCGGGAAGTGGAAGACGCGCTCTTACGGGAGTTCGCGCGCTAGGCGCTCGCCGCGCCTGCGCGCCCTCTCGCCCGCGAGGAGGAGCGCCCCGAGCAAGCTCGACCCGTACAAGCCCGTCATCCATCGATAGCTCGAGGACGACGCCCAGAACTGGCGCAAACACCCTTCAATAAGTTGCGGTGAAATAGTGTCTGTTTTAGCTGCTAGATAGCATATTCAGTCCCTGATTCACCGCAACTTGTTGGTGGTGGCTTACTGGTAGCTGGTGGTGGCTTACTGGTAGCGTAGGCACTCCACCGGGTTGAGCTTTGCCGCGCGGCGAGCGGGGTAGAAGCCAAAGATTACGCCGATGCCGACGGAGACGCCGAAGGCCAGCAGCACCGTGGCGATTGAAAAGCTCGGTGTGATTTGCCCGCTGGCACCGAGCTCGCTGAGAACCCCTGATCCTGCAGCAAACATCGCAAGGCCCCAGGCCAGCAGATAGCCAATCAGGACACCCAGTAGGCCACCGGTGACGCACAGCGCCGAGGACTCGGCCAAAAACTGCGCGGTGATATCGCGACGACTGGCGCCCAAGGCACGGCGAATACCGATCTCGCGGATGCGCTCAGTCACGTTGGTAAGCATCATATTCATAATGCCGATTCCGCCGACAAGCAGTGAGATACTGGCGACAGCGCCCATGATGAGCGAGAAGGCGCCCATAAACGAGTTGAGCGCATCGATGGCGCTTTTCATGGAGGTCGCCGATACGCTGTCGTACTCATCATCCTCCGAGATGCCCTTCATCGCGCGCACCTTAGACTCGATGGTCTTGCAGAGCTCGTCCATGTCCGTGCCCTCGGCAGCAAGTGCCGTCACGCTGGGGAATGAAGGATTCTCGTCGCCAAACAGGCCGGAGATGGTTTCGCGTGGCATATACAACGTGAGCGAGCCCATGGAGTCGCTGCCGCCATCAATCACGCCTACAATCTGCACCTCGCCGTTGGACACCTTGATGGTTTTCCCCAGTGCGTCCTGCTCGTTGCCGTAAAGCTGATCGGCGCCGCCACGGCTGATGAGCGCCACGCGCGAGCCTGATTGAGACTCGGCCTGTGAATAGACACGTCCCGCAACGAGCTTGCTGGCACCCACGGCGTCGAGCATGTCGCTGTCGACACCCTGTGCCATGACGGTATAGCTTTTATCGCCGGTCTTATACTCGGTATACGCGCTGTCGACAATGCCGATCTGCTCTATCTGCGGCACCAGTTTTTGAAGCTTCTGGACGTCAGAATCAGTGAGTTCTTGGGACGAATAGATCTGCACCATGCGGGCTGCATTGAGCCCCAGGCTGTTGACCAGGCTGTTTTGGATGCCGCCGATGAGCGAAGTCATGGCGATGACCGATGCGATGCCAATGACGATGCCCAGGATGGTGAGCAGGCTGCGCCCCTTGTTGGCCTCGAGCGAGTGAAGTGCTTCCTGGATGAGATCGCGGGCGCTCATGCCACCACTCCTTTCGGCGGGTTGGCGGAGGCGGAAATCATGGGCAGGCTATCTACGGCGCTGCGCAGGGTCCGCGGTGTATGTGGAATATACGCGCCGTCGTGTATACGACCGTCGCGGATGGTCACGGCACGGTCGGCCTCGGCGGCGATGCCGGGGTCGTGCGTGATGAGTATGATGGTCTTGCCGCGCTCCTGGAGCTTATGGAAGGTTTCCATGACGAGCGCTCCAGTGGCGGAGTCCAGGTTTCCCGTCGGCTCGTCAGCCAAAATGATAGGCGGATCGTTGACGAGGGCACGTGCGATGGCGACACGCTGCATCTGGCCGCCCGAGAGCTCGGATATGCGGTGGTCCCAGTGGTCGACGGGCAGCGTGACGGCCTGCAGCGCGTGCACGGCGCGCATTTCGCGCTGGCTACAGGGTACGTTGGTGTAGGCCAGCGGCAGCATGACGTTTTCGATAACCGACAGGCGCGGCAGCAGGTTGAAGCTCTGAAAGACAAAGCCGATGCTCAGGGCGCGGACTTCGGTGAGCTCGTCATCATCGAGCTCGGCCACGTTGAGCCCTTGCAGGTAGTAGTCGCCCGCCGTCGGCTTATCCAGGCAACCTAGGATGTTCATGAGCGTTGATTTGCCCGAGCCCGAGGGGCCGGTAATGGCGACGAACTCGCCGGGATCTACCGCCAGGCTCACGTTGTGCAAGATGTGGGCGCAACCCGCTTCGCTCTCAAAGATGCGGTGCACGTTGCGGATGTCGATGACGGGACGCATTACATACCCTCGTCGGCAGACATGCTGCCCGAATCCGCGCTGTAGCCGCCGTCAGCCGTTGCGCCCGCTCCGGTGTCCATGACGAGGGTGTCGCCATCGCGCAGCTTGGTAACCGGCACGTTAGGGTTGATCTCGTTGCCCTGTTCATCGTGCTTGACCTGTGTCTTGCCGACCACGGCTTCGTCATCGTTTTGTGTCACGACGGTCACCTTCACGCGACGGGTTTGCTTGCCCTCGTCATCGGTTGCCACGTTGACGTAATAGTGTTCGCCGTCTTCGGTCATGAGCGCCATCGTCGGCACCATCACCACGTCGTCGAGCTGCTCGGTCACCACCGATACCTCGGCAGTCATGCCAGGCTTAAGGCGAGCGTCGGGCGCTTCGATGAGGATGTCGACGTTAAAGGTTGCGCTCCCGCCGCCACCGTTGGCGGTGTCGGAGTTTGCCACCGAGGCGATAGCCGTGACGGTGCCTTGGCTCACAATATCGGGAAACGCGGGATAGGTCACGTTGGCGCTCTGGCCCACGGCGATCTTGGCGATATCCTTTTCGCCCACCTGAACCGTTACCTTCATCTTGGAGAGGTCGGCGATCTGCATGCACTGCTTGCCGCCGCTCGTATCGCTTTCGCCCATGATCATGCCGCCTGTTACCGTAGCGCCCACCTTGGCGTTAAGCTCCACGATGCTGCCCGAGCTCGGCGCCGTAACCGTGCGCCCGGCGGCCTTGGCGTTCGCCTGATCGAGGTTTGCTTGGGCTGATGCGAGGCTGCGCTGTGCGGCCGATACGGTGTTCGTGTCGGCGTACCCAGCGGAGGCGCCTGCCGCTGCGGCGGAAGCTCCATCGACGTCCGTCGTTGGGGTGGCCTGCGCGGAAGCGAGGGCTTTCTGCGCGTTGGCGAGGTCTTCCTGAGCGGCTGCTACTGCACGCTGCGCCTCGGCAACGTTGCGATCGAGCTCGTCGTTTTTAATGGTCATGAGCACGTCGCCCTCGTTGACGGATTGGCCTGCCTGCACGTTGATCGAATCGACCGTGCCGTCGACAGAAGGGGAGACCACTGAGGACGAAATGGGTTTGAGCTGGCCTTTCGCCTCGACCGTTGTGGTAAACGTGCCCTCGGTCACCATGTCGGTCACAGGCCCGCTGGCGCCCTGCGGCTGCGCATTGATAACCAGGGTTGCGACAATGGCGATGAGCACAATGGCGGCCACGACGCCGGCCGCAATGCCGCGTCGGATGAGCTTTTTGCGTCGACGTTCGGCACGTTTTGCCTTGAGCTTGGCATATGCCTCTTCATCGGAAATCTCGGTCGCATCGTTCGCGCGTCCGCTCTGCTTATCGGCATGTACGTTTGTAATCAGAGGAATCGTTTCGGTGACATCTTCGAGCGTGTGCTCGGTATCATCCGGGCCCGGGGTGGTCGTGGGGACATTCGGCATAGCGTCTCCTTTATAGAAAGTACCTCGATAAGTATATGCGCCCACCGGTTGAGGCGGGCGCATAAGACGGTTTCTTTCGGAACTGTTAGATTGGTCGCAGCGGTTCCACATTGTATGAATGTGCGCGTTGCACTACGAGTGGACAACCACACACAGGCCGACTTTGATGCAGTCGTGAAGTGCCTTGGCGTCTGCCAGGCGCAGGTTGATGCAGCCGTGGCTGCCGCACCATTTGTACGACTCGGCGTTATCGAAGCTCTTGTCGTTTTGCCAGGTGGCATCATGGAAGCCGATCATGTTGCCCTCAAACGGCATCCAGTAGCTCACCGGACTCTCGTATTTGGGCTTGCCGGTCTCGGGGTCCTTGGCTCCGATCAGGGTGCTGCCGCCGTCGTTGCTGTTGATCTGCCAGACGCCCTCGGGCGTGGCGTCCTCGCCCGGCTTGCCCGAGATAAAGTTGGCCTCCCAAACGATATTTCCGCTCTCGTCATAGTAGCGCGCGTGCTGTTCGGACAAGTCGACGTCGATATACGCCTTCCAGTCGGGCTCTCCCTTTGCGGTAAAGGTGTCGGCCTTCTGGGAGTACTTGATCTCGATTTCGCCAGTCTGCTTGTTGTTAATGGCGTCCTCGACCTGCTTGGCGAGCGAGCTGCTGTCGATGGACCAACCAAAGTCACCGCCTTCGACGGCGCACTGCTTGCTATCGGCGCGCGTCCACCAGCGAGTGGAGCCCACGGTATTAAAGCCGTTAGCGAGCTCGGCTGCCCAGCTGCTGATCTGCGTCGTATCGAGCGTTGGGTTGGCCGGATCGGCAAAGCTGATCCACTGCAATACGGAGCTGCCATCAACCTTGCCAGCATCCTCGCCGTTGAGCTTGAGGGTCACGTTGACGCCCAGGAAGTTGTTGGCGGCATCGCATGCGGCCTGAATCTGATCATCGGTCAGCGTTCCATTGAGCGGCTCATAGGCATCGTTGCCGAGCTTGGAAAGATCTACGGTCTCGGCCAGCGAGGCAAGCTCGAGCTCGGCATATTTAATGACATGCTCGCGGTTGAGTTTTTCGTTGGAGCGCGCCTTCTCGACGGTAAACTTGCCGGCCTGCTCGTCATAGGAGCTATTTGCCTCGAACGTGCCCGAACGGCCCTCGTTAAACTCGTCGATGGCGGCGCCCAGATCCTTCTCAAACTTCTTTTGGTCAAAGGTGTCGGAGAGCATGGACAGGTCGACGTCTTGATCAAGATCGACTTCGTTGGAGGTAGCGGTTGTTTTGGTCTTGCCGCTTAAGGATTCCACAAGGCGGACCGGCCATACAAAGGCTTCGTTGTGGCTGATAATCTCTTTTGCGGCAGCTTCACCGTCGACGATGGGCTCATCGGACTCGGGCTGATAGGTCCAGTTAAAGTCATCGCCTGTCACGGTGAGCTTATAGTGCTTCCATGCCGAATTGACCTTGGTGGCGGCAGACGAAGCGTTGGAGAACGAGACGTCGACGCCGGCGATGGTGGTGTTGGGGTAGGCTACCTGCGAAAACGCTACGACGCCTACGATATAGACAATGACGATAAGACCCAGGACGACAAAGAGCGTCGTCTTTTTGCCCGACTTATTGTTCTCGGCGGGTTTGCGCGCGGGGCCGCGATCGCCTCGAGCGTGCGTGGGGGGCTGCTTGGGCGCATTGCCGTTTGCCCGGCGCTGCTGACGTTGTTGACGCTGCTGTCGCTGTTGGTTCGGGTGTTGGGAAGCGTTTGCTGCACTACGCTGCTGACCGTGGCTCGGCGCGATAGGACGCGGCGACTGAACGCTGCCGGTGTGCCTGCTCGGCTGCTGCGGATCGGGAATCAGTTGAGTTCGATCGTTTTGCGACATCGTATGCATATCCTTCGATTTTCGCCTTGCGGTTCATCGTGTTTTTACTGGGCTTGCATTATAGCGATTGCCCTGCTGTTTGTGGTACGGAAACGGTGGCATTCAAAAGAGGTGGGACAAATGTCCCACCTTTGAGTCGTTCTTTGCCGCTATCCGCACACACCGCATTTTGCACAGGCCGAAAGTGCGGCCGGAGCCTGCGCGATGCCGCCCTTTGCCGTCTCGCGCAGCGTGGCCGGCAACGCGTGACCCACCGAGAGCATGACATGTGCCATCTGGTCAAACGGCACCAGGCTCTTAATGCCTGCGAGGGCGAGTTGTGCCGAGCTAAAGGCCGCTGCTACGCCGATGGCGTTGCGGTTTTGGCAGGGCACCTCCACGAGGCCACCGACGGGGTCACAAACGAGGCCCAGCAGGTTACTCAGCGCGATGGAACTGGCGTCAAGCGCCTGCTCGGGCGTGCCGCCGAGCATCTGCACCAGCGCGGCGGCTGCCATGGCGGCGGCGCTTCCGACCTCGGCTTGGCAGCCGCCCTCGGCGCCGGCAACGCAGGCGCTCGTGGTGAGGTTGAGGCCGATGGCGGCTGCGCAGTAGAGCGCGTCCATGACTTGCTCGTCGTCGAGCTGAAGGTGATCGGCGAGCGCCAGCACGCAGCCGGGCACAACACCCGCGGATCCTGCCGTCGGAGCTGCGACGATTACGCCCATGGTGGCGGAGCGTTCGAGCACGGCCATCGCGCGGGCCACAGCTTCGGTCTGAACGGGGCCCATCAGGCTTGCACTCAAATCGTTGCGGCCGGTGGCTTCGACGAGCTTGGCCTCGCCGCCGATAAGCCCGCCGAGCGAACGCTGCGGATTGGCGATGGGGGCCGTGGTCTCCTCGCGCATGACGTCGAGCACGCGGCGCATGGCGGCGACGGCGTGCGCCTCGCCGGTCAGGCGCGCCTCGCGCACGGCCATAACGGCGCCGATGCTGAGCCCCAGTTCCTCGCACGCATCGAGCAGCTGCTCACCGTCGTCGAAGATCTCCTTGGCCGAGACGCCGGGAGAGAGCGACGAGGCAGAACCGGGGAGCTCGATAAACGTTGCGTAATCGACATTGTCGAGCTTGCGTAGCATGGGGACGACGGTGTCGTCGGGCGCGCCGTCGGTCTCAAAGACGGAGTAGGCCTGGCCGCCCACCTCGGTGCGGTAGGTACGGCAAAACGCGATGTTTACATGGGCGTAGGCGAGCAGGTTCGTGAGCGCGGCGAGCACGCCGGGGACGTCCTTGTGCGCCACGAAGAGCGTGGAATACATGCCCGAGATGTCGACGCCGACGCCGTTAATGCGGCTGATGCGCATCTTGCCGCCGCCCAGGCTCTCGCCGCGGACCTGTGCCGTGGCGCCCGTGTCGTCTACCATGTCAATGTCGACGGTATTGGGGTGGATGGAGGCGTCGTCGCCCTTGATGTCAAAGTGATATTCGAGGCCCTGCTCGCGAGCGAGGTCGAAGGCCTGCTTGATATTCTCGTCATCGGTGTCGAGGCCTAGGATGCCCGCGACGAGCGCACGATCGGTGCCGTGGCCGCGGTAGGTGTGGGCGAAGGAGTTCCACAGGCCAAAGGTGGCTTTGGTGATGCGGCCTTCCAGCAGGCTGGCGGCAACTTGGGCGCACCGCAGGGCGCCGGCGGTGTGCGATGAGCTGGGGCCGACCATGACGGGGCCCAAGATCTCGAATGCCGAGGTCGTAGCTAGTGTTTGCGGCTTGCCTGCCATGGGTGCTCCTTTTCTATCCCGTCGTTCCGAGGGCTTTGGTATTTGGTCGCCTGCTCTACAGTCCTGGCTCGCACTGAGGCCACATTAAGTGGCCTCCGGCTCGTGCGGAACTCGCGACCGACCAAATACCAAAGCCCTCGGAACTAAGGATACATGGTAGAGGCGCGTGTGCTTCAAAATTCATTAGCTGGTGACGCAGCGTAGGATCATATCGAAGCATCTTCACCACTGGATTAATAAAATAGAGGTACCGGTTGGAGCCGGTACCTCTATTTGGTGCGTTTCTATTTGGCTGCAGCTTTTGCCGCTGGCTTACAGGCCGCAGGATGCTTTGAGTTCTTCGACTCGGTCGGTCTTCTCCCAGGTGAAGTCGGCGTCTTCTCGGCCGAAGTGACCGTAGGCTGCCGTCTTTTCGTAGATGGGGCGACGCAGGTCTAAGTCGCGGATGATTGCGCCCGGACGTAGGTCGAAGGTCTTCTCTACGGCTTCAACGATCTTGTCCTCGGCAACATGTGCGGTACCGAAGGTGTCGACCATGATTGAGAGGGGCTTGGAAACGCCGATGGCGTAGGCAAGCTCGACTTCGCAGCGGTCGGCTAGGCCGGCGGCGACCACGTTCTTGGCGACCCAGCGCGCGGCATACGCGGCAGAGCGGTCGACCTTGGTGCAGTCCTTGCCGCTAAAGGCACCGCCGCCGTGACGGCCGTAGCCGCCGTAGGTGTCGACGATGATCTTGCGGCCGGTGAGGCCCGTGTCGCCCATGGGGCCGCCCACGACAAAGCGACCGGTGGGGTTCACGTAGATGTCCGCGTTGTCCCACGGCATGTTCTCTGCGGCCATGACCGGGGTGATGACGTGCTCGATGAGGTCGGCCTTGATCTTGCCCATGTCCTCGATCTCGGCGGCGTGCTGCGTGGAGATGACGATGGTCGTGACCTCGACGGGTTTGCCTTCCTCGTAGCGCACGGTGACCTGGGTCTTGCCGTCGGGACGCAGATAGGCGAGGGTGCCGTCGTGACGCACGGCGGCCAGGCGCTCGGCCAGGCGGCTCGCCAGGTAGTGCGGCATGGGCATGAGGGTCTTGGTCTCGTTGGAGGCATAACCGAACATCATGCCCTGGTCGCCGGCACCGATCAGGTCGATCGGGTCGGTGGTAGCGCCGGTCTGGGTCTCGAAGGACTCGTCGACGCCCTGGGCGATATCGGGCGACTGCTCGTGGATGAGGCTCATAACGCCGCAGGTGTCGCAGTCAAAACCGAACTTGGCACGGTTATAGCCAATGCGTCGGATAACGCCGCGGGCGATTTCCTGTACGTCGACGTAGGCCTGGGTGCGAATCTCGCCGGCGACGATGACGGTGCCGGTGGTCACGAGTGTCTCGCATGCGCAGCGGACGTTCTCCACGTTGGCCGGCACGCCGTTGGGGGCGATGTAGCCCTGCTCCTGCAGCTCTATTTCTTTGGCGAGGATTGCGTCGAGGACGGCGTCGCTGATCTGGTCAGCGATCTTATCGGGATGACCTTCGGTCACCGACTCCGACGTAAAAACAAAGGACCCGTGTTGGGGCGGGATGGAACGAAGTTCTTCTGACATGATTGTCCTTTCAAAAACGTGTCCCGGCGACCGTTACCATTCCGCCGGGCTCTCTATGCAAGGGCACATCATAGCGCGTAAATCAAACATTCACACCCTTTCCGCACCTACTCATTGGGGACAGACTTAAATGATCGGCCTTACCTAAGTGTCGACAGGTTGCCCAAAGACTGATCATTTAAGTCTGTCCCCAATGAGTAGGTCGGTGCCCTTTGTGCGGAGGTTGCTTTGATGCTTTATACTGGTGCGGTTAGACATCCATCCTGCAATCGAGGAGATTTCCATGGCATCAGACGTTCGCGTCCGCTTTGCACCCTCACCGACGGGCAAGCTGCACATTGGCGGCGCCCGCACCGCTATCTATAACTGGGCTTTCGCCCGTGCAAACGGCGGCACGTTCATCCTGCGCATCGACGACACCGACCCCACCCGCTCCACCGACGAGAACACGCAGATCATCCTGCGCGCCATGCGTTGGCTGGGCCTGGATTGGGACGAGGGTCCCGAGGTGGGTGGCGACTATGGCCCCTACGCGCAGACCGAGCGCCTGGACCTGTACAAGCAGGCCGCCCAGAAGCTCTGGGACGAGGGCAAGGCCTATCCCTGCTTCTGCACCAAGGAGCAGCTCGACGCCGACCGCAAGGCCGCGCAGGAGCGCAAGGACCCCTTCCAGGGCTATCAGCGCCGCTGCCGCGATCTTGATCCCGAGGAGGCCCGCCGCCGCATCGAGGCCGGCGAGTCCTACGTCCTGCGCATCAAGGTGCCCGAGGACCGCGGCGACGTCGTCATCCACGACGCCGTCCACGGCGAGGTGACCTTCGACGCCAAGGAGCTCGATGACTTCGTCATCTTCCGCTCCGACGGCACGCCCACGTATAACTTCGCGACCGTCGTCGACGACGCCATGATGAAGATCACCCACGTCATCCGCGGCGACGACCACCTTTCCAACACCCCGCGTCAGGTCATGGTCTACGAGGCCCTCGGCGCGCCCGTGCCCACGTTCGCCCACATCTCCATGATTCTGGGCGCCGACGGCAAGAAGCTCTCCAAGCGCCACGGCGCCACCTCGGTGGAGGAGTACCGCGACGCCGGCTACCTGTCCGACGCCTTCGTCAATTACCTGGCGCTGCTCGGCTGGTCGCTCGACGGCGAGACCACGATCATCCCGCGCGATGTCCTGGCCAGCAAGTTCTCGCTCGACCGCATCTCCAAGAACCCGGCGACTTTCGACCCCAAGAAGCTCGACTGGGTCAATGCCGAGTACATCAACGGCATGTCCGACGCCCAGTTTGCCGACGAGGTCATGGTCCCCGAGCTGCACGAGGCGGGCCTCATCGAGGGCAATGTCGAGTACGGCGAGGATTGGATCGACGCGCTCGCTGCCATCGTCAAGCCGCGCACCAAGATGCCGGCCGACGCCGTGACCGTCGCCGCTCCCATCTTTGCCACGGCCGAGACGCTCGAGTATGACGAGAAGTCCGTCAACAAGGGCCTGGCCAAGGAGGGCATGGGTGCCATTCTGGACGCCGCCAAGGCCGCGCTCGAGGGCGTGGACGAGTGGACGGCCGCCAACATCGACGCCGCGCTTGAGCCGCTGCCCGAGCAGATGGACCTTAAGAAGCGCGTGGTGTTCCAGGCCGTGCGCGTCGCCGTCTGCGGCAACATGGTGAGCCCTCCGCTGGGCGAGACCATGGCGCTCGTCGGCCGCGACGACTGCCTGGCGCGCATCGATCGCGCCCGCACGATGGCGCTGTAGCAGCTGCGCAAACGTTTGTATCCGAGCCCCGTTCATCCTGAGCGGGGTTCTTGTTTCTGTAGACGAATGGGATGGGAGGTGCTGGGGCCATGGCCGAGCAACTTTCGCTGTTTGGTTCGCCGGATCCGGAGGAAGCTCCGAAATCCGCGGCTCCTGCCGCCGCCTCGGCGCAGCCCGAGCCCGCACCCGAACCCGTCGCCGCCTATGCGAACGTAGTCCTCGACATCCCGACGCGTGCACTGTCCGAGCCGTTTGCCTACGGCATTCCTCAACCCCTTGCCAACGAGGCGCAGATCGGATCCACGGTCCTGGTCCACTTTGGCAACCGCGCGGCCGCGGGCTATATCGTCGATATAGCGCCCGAGTTGAGCGACCTGCAAGGCAACAACGCCCTCGATCCTGCGCGCATCAAGCCCGTCGAGGCGATTCTCAGCAAACCGCTTTTTAGTGCCGAGGCTGCCCGTATTGCGCGCTGGATGAGCCGCGAGTACGTCGCGACGCTTTCCGAGTGCCTGCGCCTGTTCTTGCCACCGGGTGGAAGCCCGCGCGTGGTCAAAAGCGACGACGGCGTGTGGACTGTCGAGCGCCCTGCCGTCAAACCCATCCAAAACCGTTGGGTCATGCTTACGCCCGAGGGCTTCGACTATACGCCGCCCAAAACCGCGGTTCGTCAGCGTCAGCTTATCGAGGCGCTCCAGTGCGGTCCGGTCACGACACGCGACCTCAACCTGCTTTACAACAGCATGTCGGCGACTATCAAGGCGCTCGAAAAACGCGGCGTCGTAGTGGTGGAGGAGCGCCGTGCATGGCGTGGCTGCAGCGAGCAGACCACGCTATCTTCTGCTAGTGGTAAAGCACCGGTGGCGCTCACCAACGGTCAGCAGCGGGCGCTCGCGCAGATTGAGCGCGCCCGTCTGGACGCCCATGGCGATGTGGTGCTCGTCGATGGCGTCACCGGTTCCGGCAAAACCGAGGTCTACCTCTCTGCCATCGAGCGCGTGTTGGCAGCCGGCCGTTCGGCCTGTGTGCTCGTCCCCGAGATCTCGCTGACGGCCCAGACCGTCGGCCGCTTCCGCTCGCGCTTTGGCGAGACAGTCGCGGTGTTCCATTCGCGTCTTTCGGCCGGTGAGCGTCTGGACCAGTGGGACATGGTTGCGAGCGGTGCGGCCCGCGTGGTTGTCGGTGCGCGTTCGGCGCTCTTTTGCCCGCTCAGCGACCTGGGCCTCATCATTATCGACGAGGAGCACGAGACCAGCTACAAACAGGGCTCCAGCCCGCGCTACCATGCGCGTGAGGTGGCGGCGGAGATGGCGCGCCGCTATCGTTGTCCGCTTGTGCTGGGGTCGGCCACGCCCTCAGCCGAGGCCCTCGACCGCTGCTGCCACGGCACGTACAACGGCGCCACCTGGACGCGTGTCGAGATGCCCGAGCGCCCGGGACACGCCGTCCTACCTACGGTCCGAATCGCCGACCTGCGCCGCGAGTTTTCGCACGGCAGCCGCTCCATGTTCTCAAAACCCCTGATGGAAGGCCTCGAGCGCGTGGTCGAGCGTCGCGAGAAGGCCGTGCTCCTGCATAATCGTCGCGGCTTTGCTCCCTTCCTGATGTGCCGCGAGTGCGGCTGCGTGCCCACCTGCAACCACTGCTCCACCGCGCTCACGTACCACGAGCGCACGCACACGCTGCAGTGCCACACCTGCGGCTCGTCGTGGCGCGTACAACCGTATCCGGCGCCCACGAGTCGCTGCCCCAAATGCGGTAGCCGTTACCTGGCAAAAATGGGCCTGGGCACCCAGCAGATCGAGGACGCGCTTCATCAGATGCTGCCCGAGGACGTCGCCATTATTCGCATGGATGCCGATTCCACGCGCGGCAAGGACGCGCACAAAAAGCTGCTCGAGCAGTTCGACGCCGCCGATTGCGCCGTGCTGCTGGGCACGCAAATGATCGCCAAAGGTCTCGATTTTCCCGAGGTTACGCTGGTAGGCGTAGTCAATGCCGACTTTGCCCTCAAGCTGCCCGATTTTAGGGCAGGGGAGCGCGCTTACGATCTGCTGGAACAAGTGGCGGGCCGCGCCGGTCGCGGTGATCGCCCCGGCGAGGTCATCATCCAGACCTACCTGCCCGAGGACCCGGTCATTCGCGCCGTCGCCGAGCACGACCGCTCGATCTTTACCGACTACGACCTGGACCAACGTCGTGACGCTCTGTATCCGCCATTCGTGCGTCTGGTCAACATCCTGGTGTGGTCGGCGAACGCGGATGACGCGCAGGACTACATCGGGCGCATCGGGAAGCTCCTCAAGCGCCGCTGGCATGCCGCCGGGCCCGACTTTTTACGGGCAGGGAGCGCCGTGCCGCAGGTGCTGGGCCCGGCTTCGTGTGTAATCGAGAGAGCCAAGGACCGTTACCGCTTCCATCTGCTTGTAAAGTCGCCGGTAGGGTACCATGTCTCTGATGATATCGACGCCTGCCTCAAAGAGGTGGGCTCCGTGCGCGGCGTGAGCGTGAGCGTTGACGTCGACGCCTATGATTTGATGTAACAACCCGAAAGGATGGCCATGGAAGCCAACGGAATCGTACTGTCGCCCGACCCTCGTCTGCGCCAGGAGTGCGCTGTCATTGAGGAGATCACCCCGGCGATCGAGGCGCTTGCCGAGAAGATGAAGAAGATGATGTTCGAGAACGGCGGTTGCGGCCTAGCTGCCCCGCAGATCGGCGAGCTCATTCAGCTCGTCACCATCGACTGCGACTACAGCGACAAGAACGACTATGACCCCTACGTGCTCATTAACCCCGTCATTGTTGAGCAGAGCGACCATCTGGTGCCGTTTAGCGAGGGCTGCCTGTCCATCCCCGGCATTAGCTGCGAGATCGAGCGTCCCGACCATGTCGTCGTCGAGGCGTACGACCTTGACGCCAACCTGATTCGCTATGAGGCTACGGGCGATCTGTTCTGCGTGTGCTTGCAGCACGAGATCGATCACCTGCATGGCAATACCATGTTTGAGCGACTGAAGCCGATGCAGAGGATCAAGGCAGTCAAGGAGTACCAGGACGCCCTGGCCCGCGGCGCTCGACCGGGTGAGACGGAGTAGGTCCCACCGTCCCCGGTGCTGAGCGCCCACATATCATCCCGTGCTCAAACATTCTCGCTTTGCTGCGAAACTGCGCGCGGGACGATATGTGGGCGCTCAGCACCGGGGACTGCGTTGTTCTGGCTCGGTTCGCCCGGGTGCCGTTGGGCCAGGGAGGGGCGTCTTCGCTGATAGTCTTTGTTGAGAGGGAGCTGCTTTTATTGCGGCTCTTTCTTTGGTTTTGGGTATATTTGTTTTTGTTGGACTGTTCTGGCGGCTGGGTGCGTTTGCGACCTGGAGCGCTTCTTTTGTAGCCGTCTCGGCTCGTTATTGAGAGGAGACTAACTTTTATGCGTATTGTGTTTATGGGTACGCCTGATTTTGCTGTGCCTTCGCTGACTTCGCTTGTTGAGGCTGGGAACGAGATTGCGCTTGTTGTTACTCGTCCTGATGCTGTTCGTGGGCGTGGTAAGAAGCTGGAGTCGTCTCCTGTTAAAGCCAAGGCGCTTGAGCTTGGGTTGCCGGTCATTGAGGCTAATCGTATGACGCCTGAGGTTGTTGAGGCGCTTCAGGCTGCCCAGGCGGATATTTTCTGCGTGGCTGCCTATGGCTGCATTTTGCCCGATGAGGTGCTGCATATGGCGCCGCTCGGTATCGTGAATGTTCATGCGTCCTTGCTGCCTCGTTGGCGTGGGGCTGCTCCTATTCAGCGTGCGATTCTCGCTGGTGATGAGGTTGCTGGCGTTTCTATTATGCGTATTGGACATGGCGTTGATACCGGCGCTTATTGTGCCCAGGCCTCGATCTCGGTTGCCGGTAAGCATGCCGAGGCGCTGACCATGGAGCTTGGTGAGCTTGGCGGCAAACTGCTTGCCGATACTCTTCCCTCGCTTGCCGATGGCTCGGCTGTTTGGACTGAGCAGGATGAGTCGCTCGTCACTCATGCTGCCAAGATTTCCAAGCAGGAGATGCGCCTGGATCCGCAAATGGCGGCGCTTGATTGCGTGCGTCATGTGCTGGCCTCGTCCGATACCGCGCCTGCTCGTTGCGTGATTGCCGGCAAGACCGTGCGCGTGCTCGATGCTGCGCCGGCTGATGTGTCGCTTGGCGAGGGTCAGGTTCTCGTTAAGGCCAAGCGTGTTTACCTTGGTCTTTCCGATGGCACGGTTGAGTTGCTCGAGGTTAAGCCCGATGGCAAGCGTGCTATGGCCGCTTCTGCTTGGGCTGCTGGGCTGCAAGGCGCCAATCTTTCGTGGGGTGTTCTGTCATGAGCAAGCTGTCTCCCGCGCGCAAGCTTGCGCTCGATGTGCTGATGGAGGCCGATCGCCGCGGCATGTACGCGCGTGACGTGCTCTCGTCCCGTGCTTCGGCCAAGGCTATTGACCAGCGTGATTCCGCTTTTGCAGCTCGCTTGGCGCTTGGCGTGGCCGCCACACAAGGTATTTTGGACGAACTGCTCGATCAGTTTCTCGATAAGCCTAAAAAGGTTGCGCCGCGTGTGCGCATGGCGCTTCGTATCTCGGCCTTCGAGATGCTTTACCTGCATACGCCTGGTCGCGTTGCCGTAAGTCAGGGTGTTGAGCTGGTACGCAGCGGTGCTAAGTCCGCCGCCGGTTTGGCCAATGCCGTGCTGCATAAGGTCGCGGATAACGTTGAGGACTTTGCCACTGCGTCCGATGTGGATGAGTCTCGACGACGCTTGGTTCGTCTGTCGCGCCTGATGGGTTTACCGCGTTGGCTGTGCGCTCGCATTATGGCATCGTTCGACACGCCTGAGGGTGCGCTTAACTTTGCCGGCAATCTGGCCCCCGCGCCGCTGGCCCTGCATGAGAACGCCTTTGCGACCAAGACCGATCCGTATATCTCGCAGCTTGTGGCGCCTGTCTTCCCGGGCTGCCATGCCCCGGTTGATGCCCAGGTTACCGTTGCTTCGGGTGTGTTTGAGCGTGCTGCCGCGGTGGCATCTGATCTCAACGCCCAGCTCATCGCCACGGCAGCCACGCGCCCCGGAAGCTGCCTTGAGATTGGTGCCGGTCGCGGTACCAAGACCTATGTGATGATGTGCCAGGCCAAGCGCGCCGGCTATGAGCGTCAGCATACGGCGCTCGATCTGCATGATCGCAAGTGCGATCTGAATCTCGCTCGCCTTCATAAGGCCGGTATTCAGGGCGTTCGTACGGTTTCGGGTGATGCCTGCGAGCTTGATGAGGTGCTCACATCGTTTGATGCCATGCTTGGCAAGCCGGTTAAGTTCGACACGGTCTTTATCGATGCACCGTGCTCTGGCACCGGAACCATGCGTCGTCATCCCGAGATCCCGTGGCGCCTGACCGAGCGTGACGTCACGTGCGAGCTGCCCAAGCTGCAGCTGACGATGCTCAAAGAGGCTGCTGCGCGCGTAGCTGCCGGCGGCGAGCTCATCTATGCGACGTGCTCGGTCTTCGACGAGGAGAACACACAGGTGGTGGACGCGTTCCTTGCTTCTCCCGAGGGTGCCGGCTTTAGCGTGGCGCCGCTCTCCGAGGCGCAGATTCTGCAACTCCCTGAGTTCGATCAGGCCAAGAAACTCGTATCCGTACGCCAGAACGATCAAGGCCTCTTCCAAAGCGTGCCGGTAAACGCCGACTCCTACGACGGCCACTTCTGCGCCCGCCTGATTCGCAAGTAACTACTAAGTTGCGGTGAAATAGGGATTGAATAGCGGCATCTACCCGCCAAAAAGTCCTTATTTCACCGCAACTCATAGAGCCACCTTTAGCGCAAAGAAATAGCCCCGCGATCGATGTTGATCGTGGGGCCGCGTTGTTTCTAGTGGCTATGCGGGCAGTTGGCGCAGCAGCCGCTCGTGGCGTTGGTGCTGGAGCCGCCGCTTCGCTGGTCGGTGTTGTAGAAACCGCTGCCCTCAAATTTAATGCCGCTGGCCGAGAATGTCTTGGCCGCCGGGGCACCGCAGCTGGGGCACACGACCTCGGGAGTCTCGGACATGGGATGCTCAACCTCAAACACGTTGCCGCAGCTCGAGCACTTGTAATCGTAGCGCGCCATAATACTTCCTTTTCAGCACAAAGCGGGCAGATTACTCTGCCCGCAAAAATTCAAACGTCTGTAACTGTACCCTATATCGGGGGTTTTATCACGCTTCGCCCCAGAATCTATGAGTGTTGCGCAGGAGCTGTGCGGTTTTGTTCTCGGCGGCTGCAATGTCTGCCTCGTCAGCCTGCCAGGTCCAGTTGCCCGTGGCCACGCCCGGAACGTTCATGCGCGCGTCGTCGCCAAGCCCCAGGACATCCTGCAGCGGCATCATCACCAGGGGAGCGTCGCTTGCCAGCGCGTCGCTCATCAGCTTGGCCGCCACCTCAACACCGCTCGGTTCATCGCCGCCCGCAAAGGAACGCGTACACCAGCCGGCCAGCGTCGACGTATCGTGCGTTGAGGTGTACAGGATCTTGCCGGGCGTGGGATGCACACCGCAACGAACGTCGTAGTCGCTAAACTCCAGCACGTCCATGCCGGGGAAGCCGCAGGTCGAAGCCATGGCTCGAACACCGGGCGTCAAATAGCCCAGGTCCTCGGCGATAAAGTTGAGCGGACCCAGCTCGTCATAGGCGGTCTGGAATAGGTCCTTGCCCGGTCCCGCCAGCCAACGACCTTCGGCGCAAGCCTTGCCTGCGGGGATACTGAAGTAGCTGTGGAAGCCCAGGAAGTGATCCAGGCGTACGCGATCATAGAGCGAAAACGCACGACGCAGGCGATCCATCCACCAGCTATAGCCGTTCTGCTTCATGTGGTCCCAGCGGAACGTCGGGTTGCCCCACAACTGGCCCTCGGGAGCAAAGTTGTCGGGCGGCGCACCGGAAATCTCAATCGCCTTGCCGGTATCGGACAGCCAGAAGTTCTCGGGCTCGCTCCACGCGTCGGCCGAATCGTCGGACACGTACATGGGAATATCGCCGATAACCTCGATTCCTTTCTTGTGCGCATAGTTCATGAGCTCACACCAAGCCAGGTCAAAGCGGTACTGCATGTACGCCTGAAGCTCGGCCTCGTCGTGGAAGCGTTTGTCGTCGATCAGATGCTCGTTGTAGCGCGCGACATCTGCCGGCCAATCATGGCGCGACTCGCCCTCAAAGTACTTCTTAACGGCCATGTAGACGCAGTATTTCTCGAGCCAATCGGCATTGCGATGTTTAAACGCGGTGTACAGCGGATCGGCATCCTCGCCTCCTCGGGCCTTCCAGGTCTCAAAGTCGGCTGCCAGCTCCTCGTGGCTTTCGGGCAGCAGGTCGATATTGCCTGCAAAGGCCGAAGGACCGGCGTAAGGGGAGCGGAAGAAGTCCGTGGGGTTGACGGGGAGAACCTGCCAGTAGCGCATGCCCATGGCGGCCAGATGGTCGATAAAGCGACGCGTGGGCGCGCCGATCGTACCGGGCTTGCCGTCGTCACTCGGCACCGATGTGATATGGCACACAACACCCGCACCGTGATCGAGCGGCTCCTGCAGGCGCTGCTCGGCGTGGTGATAGATGATCGAAGAACCCAGCGGATAAAGATCGAGCGTGACCGTGCCGTTGTGGACCTCGCACTCGTGACCGCTAATAACATCGCTCGCGCATTCGCCGAGCGCCGGAATCGTCACACGATGCGAATTGCGCAGGCTGCGGTTGATGATGACGGTTGCGGACTCGCCGTCTTTACCGGTACGGTTGTAGGCTAGCACCTCGTCATTGAGTGCGAAGGCCTTGATTTCACCGTCGATCATAAACGGCAGCGCACGGCGCACAGCAGATGCGTTCTTGACGATCGCGAACGTATCGAAGTCGTGCAGGTCTTCCTTGGTCGGCATGGTGCGGCGATTACCCGGATCGGTGAGACCCTCCAAGCCGTACTCGTCGCCGTAATAGATTGAGGGAACGCCCGGGAACGTCATCTGCATGAGCGTCGCGAGCCAAAAACGGCTCTTGGCCAGGCCCATCGCGTTCTCGTCCAGGCGCCACTTGCTGCGCTCGCATTCAGGCAGCTGTGACTCGTCAGGCCCGCCGCCGAGCACCGAGATAATGCGCGGACGGTCGTGACTCGACAGCAGGTTGAGCGCGCAAGACAGGGCCTCACGCGGATAGTTCTCGCGTAGGGTCTCGATATCCTCGGCAGCTTGGTAGGCGTTTTTGTAGCCCATCAAAAAGCCGATGACCATGTCGCGGAAGGGGTAATCCATGGCCGAGTCGAGCTCGGAGCCTTGCAGATAGCGACGCAGATGGCCGTAGCTGATCTTGTTGGAGGCATCTTCCCAGACCTCGCCGAGCAGCAGCGCGTCGGGCTTCTCGGCGAGCACGGCCTTCTTTATCTCGGCCAGGAAGTCATCGGAAAGCTCGTCGGCCACATCGAGGCGCCAGCCGTGAGCGCCGGCGCGCAGCCATTTACGAATGACTCCGTCCTTGCCCAGGAGCCGCTCGCGTACCAGTTCGGAGCCCTCATTAATGGCGGGCATATTGCCCACACCCCACCAGCAGTCGTACGAGCCGTCCTCGTGGAAATAAAACGCATCGCGCCACGGCGAATCCTCGCTTTGCCACGCGCCCACGCCGGGGTAGTTGCCGTAGCGGTTGAAGTAGATCGAATCGTCGCCCGTGTGGTTGAACACACCGTCCAGAATGATGGAAATGCCCAGCTTCTCGGCCGCCTTGCACAACTCCGTAAAGTCTTGTTCGGTGCCCAGAATCGGATCAATCTTGGTGTAATCGGCGGTGTCGTAGCGGTGGTTGCTCGCGGCTTCAAATATGGGGTTGAGGTAGATAGCTGTAAAGCCCAGCTCAGCGATGCGGGGCAGGTCATTTTGGATGCCCTTGAGTGAGCCGCCGTAAAAATCCCAGGTCTTGATGGAGCCGTCTTCGGCACGCTCGTACTCGGGCGGTTCGTTCCAGTCCTCGACCATGCGGCGCTGGATTCCGTTTCGCGGTTTTTCGACCTCGGCAAGCGTGCGCTCGCGCCAGTTTTCGTCGCGGGCATAGCGATCGGGGAAGATCTGGTAGACCATACCGCGCTCGTACCACTCGGGACGAACCTCACGGTGTTTGTAGACGGTGACCTGGAATGACGGCACCTCGGCGTAGTCGTAGGTTACGCCCTCGCCGCCGGTGCGTCCCTGTGGTGCTCCCAAGCGGACCTCGGGCTGGCCCTCGATATTGCATATAAAGCTGTACCAGATAAGACAGGGCTCGGTGCACTCAAGCTCTGCGGTAAATATGCCGTCGCCTTCGTGTGTCATAGGATACCGAGACTCGCCGATCTCATCGACCCAGGTGCGCAGCGTAAGCGTTGCCTGCGCGGGATCGGCATCCTCCAGAATCACGGAGAGCGAAAGGGTAGTTCCTGTGGTCACAGCGCCAAACGGAGTGCGAAACTGCGGCAGACGGCTGTTGTGTATCAATCTCATAGTACGGTCCAGTTCTATACAATCATGGCGTGCGGGCCATGGGCTTTACGCACAGGATGTAAGTATATCTGTTGTACACAGGCTGTATAAACAACATCCGTTTACCATCGGCGAACGGTTGTCCTAGAAAATCGTTTTACCAACTATCTACAGAGAAGGGGCGCCCGGTTGGAGCGCCCCTTACTTAGGGTTTGATTGGGTTTTGGATCGCCTGTGGGCTAGCGGCGCTTGCGGGTGGCCGTGGCCTTGCGGACTGATGTCTTCTTGGTCGGAGCCTTTTCCTCGGCCGGAGTGGCGGGGGAGATCGGGGCCTCCTTGGCTGACTCGGTCTTTGCCTTAGCCTTGGGAGCGGTTTTAACCTCGGCGGCCTTCGTTGCCGGCTCGTCCTTTACTGCGGGCTTGTTCTCGGCCTTAGCCTCTGCCTTGGGAGCAGCGGCCTTGGTCGTGGTTTTCTTGGTCGTCGTGGTGCGCTTGCGCATGGTGGTCTTGGCGGCCGGCTTTGCCTCGGTCTTGGGCTCGGCACCCGCCTCCTCGACCTTGACGGCGGGCTTTGCAGCAGCCTTCGTGGTGGTCTTCATAGCGGCCTTGGTCGTCGTCGACTTCGTAGCCGCGGCCTTCTTGGTGGTCGTGGTCTTGGTCGCAGCCGTCTTCTTGGTAGAGGTCTTGGCCGGAGCCTTTGCCGCGGGCTCGACCTTTACCTCGGGAGCGACCTCGGCCTCGGCGGCCTTTTTGGCTGCAGCGGTCGTACGCTTGCGCGTGGACGTTGCCTTAGCAGCGGTTGTCTTGCTAGCAGCGGCCTTCGTGGTTGTGGCCTTCTTAGCTGTCGTCTTGTGGGTCGTCGTCTTCTTGGCGGCAGGCTTAGCCGCGGGCTTAACCTCGGCCTCGGCAGCCGGTTTCTCTTCAGTCTTGGGCTCCTCGGCAGCAGCGGGCTCCTTATCAGTCGCCACAGGCTCCTCAGCCGCAGTCTCAACCACAGCCACCGGCCTCTCAATCTCCGGATGCATAAAGAAGTACAGGTCCAGGTACTTATCGGCCGAGCGCGTCCAGCTAAAGTCCTGGCTCATGGCCTGCGTGACCAGCTGGTTCCAGGCCTCGCGGTTATCCCAGAACAGACGCGCCGCGCGGAATACGGCATCGCCCATCTCGTCGCCGTTAAAGTTGCTAAACGAGAAGCCTGTGCCCTCGCCGGTAAACTCGTTGTACGGCTGCACGGTGTCTTTCAGGCCACCAGTCTCGCGCACGATGGGCAGGGTACCGTAGCGCATGGCGATGATCTGCGACAGACCGCAGGGCTCAAACTTCGAAGGCATTAGGAACATGTCGCCGGCAGCATACATACGCTGCGACAGCGCCGGATCGAACTCGATGCGCGCAGCCATGGTGCCGGGGTACTTGTCCTGGAAGTAGCGCAGGCCGTCCTCGTAGTCGCGGTCGCCGGTGCCCAGCACCGCCACCTGCACGCCGCCGGACAGGATGCGGTCGAGCGCGTACATGACCAGGTCCATGCCCTTCTGGCGCGTCAGGCGCGTGACCATCACCATGAGCGGGCGGTCGTCGCGAACCTCGAGCCCCAGCTCTTCCTGCAGCTTGGCCTTGCACACCGCCTTGCCCCCACGGTCCTCAACCGTGTAGTTTGCGGCAATGCGCTTGTCGGTCGCCGGGTCAAAGCCCGCCACGTCAATGCCGTTCAAAATGCCCTGCAGCGCATAGGAGCGCTCGCGCAGCACGCCGTCCAGGCCCTCGCCAAACTCGGGCGTCTGGATCTCGTTGGCATAGGTGGGGCTCACCGTAGTGATGGCGTCGGCATAGCGCAGCGCGCCCAGCATGTAGTTGATGCTACAGGCGTCGCAACGCAGCTGCGAGGCGGCCGCCGGAATATGCGCCACACCCAGGATGTCCTCCATTACGGTGTCGCTAAACTGGCCCTGGAACGCCACGTTGTGGATCGAAAACACGGTCTTGACGCGGTCGTACAGCGGCAGGCCCTGGTAGAACTCGCGCAGGAACACGGGCGCCAGCGCGGTCTGCCAGTCGTTGCAGTGCAGGATGTCGCACTCAAAGCCGGCCGGTAGGTGCTGCAGGCTCTCGGTGATGGCCTTGGAGAAGAACGCGAAGCGCTCGCCGTCATCAAAGAAGCCGTACGGATAGTCGCGCGCAAAGTAGCGCTCGTTGTCGATGAACATATAGGTGACGCCGTCGTGCTCGAGCTTCTCGAGCCCGCAGTACTCGTTGCGCCAGCCCAGGCTCACGTAAAAGTCGGAGAAGTGCTCCATCTGCGCCTTGTACTCGTCCTTGATGGTGGCGTACTTGGGCACCATCACGATGACTTCGGCGCCGGCGCGCACGAGCGCCGCAGGCAGCGAGCCCGCCACGTCACCCAGGCCACCGGTCTTCACAAACGGTGCGCACTCGGCCGAGGCAAACACGATCTGCATCTTTTTGCTGGAATCAGCCATATTGTCTCCCTGTTGCAATTCGAGAATAGCCGCCTGGCGCAAACCGGGCGGCTATTCTGCATGTTACGAGCGATGTTGCGGTGCCAACGTTAACGTACGATGGTGGTGTCGGAAGTTAACGGAGCCTTGCCCAGCACCAGGATGTTCTCGGGCGTGCCGCGAAGCTCGGTGTTGGTGGGAACCACGTTGTTCTTGTCCAGAATGGCGTTTTCGACGCGTGCGCCGCTCTTGATGATGCAGCTCTGGTTGATGATCGAGTTCGTCACCGAGGCGCCTTCCTCGACCACAACGCCGCGCGACAGGATCGAGTTGCGCACGGTGCCCTTGATGATGCAGCCGGCCGAGATGATCGAGTTGCACGCGTGGCTACCGGTCGCATAGCGCGAAGGCGGCACATCGTGAGCCTTGGTCAGGATCGGGCGCTCGGGGTCAAAGAGCTGGTCGGCCACGGTCTGGTCGAGCAGGTCCATACTACGGCGATACAGCGACTTCTCGCTAAACACGCCCACGACCTCGCCCTTGTACTCGTAGCTGCACACGTCGATGTTGCCAAAGTCGCCCTGGAGTGCTTCGAGCAGGTCCAGATAGTCGGCGGCCTGGTAGTGATCGATGATCTCGAGCAGCGTCTCGCGGTTGACGATGCAGCAGTCCATGGAGGCGTTGTCGCCGTACACGACGCCGGCGCTCACGCCCGTCAGACGGCCGTTCTCGTTGATCTGCAGCTTGGTCTCGTCATCGACGTTGCGCGTGGCCTTGCAGTACACCACGGTCATCTGGGCACCGGAGTTCTCGTGTGCGTCGATGATGGTGTTGAGGTCCATATTAAAGATGATGTTGGTGCCCATCATCACAACATAGGGCTTGTCCGAGCGCTGGAACAGCGTCTTGTTGGAGATGATGTCGCGCAGCAGGAAGCGCATGCCGCCCTTGGTGGTGCCATACGCGTTGCCGGGGACCATGAACAGGCCGCCCTTCTTGCGGTCCAGGCCCCAGTCCTTGCCCGAGCCCACGTGGTCGATCAGCGAGCGGTAGTTGCCCGGCATGACGACGCCGACGGTCTTAATGCCGGCATTCATCATGTTGGACAGCGGGAAGTCGATCAGGCGGTAGCGGCCCAAAAATGGAACGGATGCGATGGGGCGGTCCTTGAGCAGCACGCTGCCGTAGGTCGAAGAGTAGTTAGCGGTGATATAACCGATGGCCTTGCGATTGATCATCGGATCATTCCCCCTTCCCGATAACGACGTCATTTCCAACGACGGCCGTATCCTTGGTGGTATCGACAGAGCCGAGCTTCACGCCCTCTTCGACCGTGGAGTTCTCGCCCAAAATAGCGCGGCAGATGTGCGCGCCGCTCTTAACGTGCGCACCCGGCAGCAGCACGGAGTCCTCGACCACGGCGCGCTCCTCGATGATGACATCGGTCGAAAGGATCGAGTGGCGAGCGGTGCCGTAGATCTTGCAGCCGTTGGAGACCAGGCAGTCGTCCAGGCGGCCGTCAGGGCCAATGTAGTGCGGCGGACGCGTGGTGATGTTGGACATGATGGGGAAGTTCTTGTCGAACAGATCGAACTCGGGGTTGTTACCCAGCAGGTCCATCGAGGTCTCATGGAAGCTGGCGATGGTGCCGACGTCCTTCCAGAAGCCGTGGAACTCGTAGCTGTACAGGCGCTTGTTCTCACCGAGCAGCTTGGGGATGATGTCCTTGCCAAAGTCGTGGCTCGAGCGCTGGTCCAGAGCGTCCTCCTCGAGCGCCTCGATCAGCACGTCGGCCGAGAAGATGTAGATGCCCATGGACGCGAGGTTCGAATCGGGCTTCTCAGGCTTCTCGGTAAACTTGGTGATGCGGCCGTCTTCGGGGTCGGTGGTCAGGATGCCAAAGCGGCTGGCCTCCTCCCACGGAACGGGCATAACGCTCACCGTGAGGTCGGCGTTGTTCTCAATGTGCGTCTTGAGCATCTTGCGGTAGTCCATGCGATACAGGTGATCGCCCGAAAGAATCAGGACGTACTTGGGGTCGTTGGCCTTGATGTAGTCGAGGTTCTGCGTAATGGCGTCGGCCGTGCCCGCATACCAGGCGCCGCCGGTCTGCGTCTCGTACGGCGGCAGGATCGACACGCCGCCGTCGCGGCTGTCCAGATCCCACGCCTCGCCGGAGCCCACGTAGGCATGCAGCAGGTAGGGACGGTACTGCGTCAGAACGCCTACCGTGTCGATGCCCGAGTTGGAGCAGTTGGACAGCGAAAAGTCGATAATGCGGAACTTGCCACCAAAGCTAACCGCCGGCTTGGCGATCTTTTGGGTGAGTGCCCCCAATCGGCTGCCCTGTCCTCCTGCGAGGAGCATCGCGATGCATTCTTTCTTACTCATCGATTTCTCCTTCTGTCATCGATGTTCCTAACCCATTAGCGACGGGCGCGGCGCACTGTCACGCCCGTCGAGTAATGCCGTGCGGCAAAGGGGGCTCGCGCGCTTTATGCGTGCCAGATCTCGTCGCGATACTCGCGAATGGTGCGGTCGGACGAGAACCAGCCACTCGAGGCGGTGTTGAGCAGGGCCTTGCGGTTCCAGGTCTCCTGGTCGCCGTAGCTGCCCGTGAGGTTCTCCCATGCATCAACGTAGCTGCGGAAGTCGGCCATGACCAGGTCGGGGTCGTTGTTGTTCATGAGCTCGTTGTAGATACTCTCGAAGTTGCCCGAAAGACCCGCAAAGGTGTTGTCCTTGAGCTCTTCCATAACGCGACCCAGACGCTCGCGATCGCCGTTGAGGGTATCCCACGCAAAGTAGCTGTTGGATGCCCAGAGCTGCTCGACCTCGGGTGCGGTCAGGCCAAAGATGGCCTCGTTCTCGCGGCCGGCCAGGTCGGCGATCTCGATGTTGGCGCCGTCGAGGGTGCCCAGCGTAATGGCGCCGTTCATCATGAGCTTCATGTTGGACGTGCCCGAGGCCTCCTTGCCGGCCGTGGAGATCTGCTCCGAGATCTCGGCGGCTGGGTAGATGAGCTGAGCGTTGCTCACACGGAAGTTGGGGATAAAGCAGACCTTCATGACCTCGTTGACGCGGGCGTCGTTGTTGATGACGTCGGCAACGGAGTTAATGAGGCGGATGGTCTCCTTGGCAAAGGTGTAGCTCGAGGCAGCCTTGCCGCTAAAGATGAAGGTCGTCGGCGTCACGTGGAAGTTAGGATCGGCGATGCGACGGTTGTAGATGTCCATCACCTTCATGATGTTCATGAGCTGGCGCTTATAGGCGTGGAAGCGCTTTACCTGGACATCGAAGACGGTGTTGGGGTCAATAACCAGACCGGTCTCGGCCTTGACGTAGGCGGCCAGACGCTCCTTGTTGGCGCGCTTGGAGGCACCAACGGCCTTCAGGAACTCGGTGTCGTTCTGGAAACTTTTAAGCTTCTCCAGCTCATAGGCGTCCTTGAGCCAGCCATCGCCAATGGCCTCGGTCACGAGCTTGGCATAGGTGGGGTTGGCCTCGGCAAAGAAGCGACGGTGCGAGATGCCGTTGGTCTTGTTGTTGAACTTCTCGGGCGTCAGGGCATAGAAGTCCTTGAGCACGATGTTCTTGATGATGTCAGAGTGGATCTTGGCAACGCCGTTGACGCTGTGGCTGCAGATCACAGACAGGTTGGCCATGCGAATCTCGCCGTCCCACAGGATGGCGGTCTGGCGCAGACGCTCCTGCCAGCCCTCCTTCGTGGTGTCGAACGACTCGTGCCAACGACGGCTGATCTCGTCGATGATCTGGTACACGCGGGGGAGGAGCTTGGAGAACGTGCCGATAGGCCACTTCTCCAAGGCCTCGGGCAGGATGGTGTGGTTGGTGTAGCTCACGACCTGCGTCACGATGCTCCAGGCGTCATCCCACTCGAGCTTCTTCTCGTCGATGAGGATACGCATGAGCTCGGGGCCGCACATGGCGGGGTGGGTATCGTTGGTGTGGATGGCTACAAACTGCGGCAGCAACTCCCAGTTCGCGCCGTGCTCCTTCTCAAAGGTGTCGAGCAGGCTGTAGATGCCGGCCGAAACAAAGAGGTACTCCTGCTTCAGGCGCAGCAGACGGCCGTGCTCGCCGGCGTCGTTGGGGTAGAGAATGGCGCTGATGGCCTCGGCCTCAGCGCGCTCGGCATCGGCCAGAGCATAGTCGCCGCGGTTGAAGGCCTCCAGGTCAAAGTGCTCCTCGACCGGCTCGGCGGCCCAGACGCGCAGCTTGTTGACGGTCTCGCCGGCATAGCCCACAACGGGGATGTCGTAGGGGACGGCCAGGATGTCCTGCGTGTCCACCGTGCGGTAGAACGTGCGGCCGTTCTCCTCAAAGCCCTCGACGCGGCCGCCAAACTTAATGGTCACGGCCTTATCCTGACGACGGACCTCCCAGGGATAGCCGTGGGTGAGCCACTCGTCGGTGGCCTCGACCTGGCTGCCGTTGACGATCTCCTGCTTAAACAGACCGTAACGGTAGCGCATGCCGTTGCCGTAGCCGGCGATGCCCTCGGCTGCCATGGAATCCAGGAAGCATGCGGCCAGACGGCCCAGGCCACCGTTGCCCAGCGCCGGATCGGGCTCCTGGTTCTCAATGACGGACAGGTCGAAGCCCATGTCGTCGAGCGCCTCGGCGACCATGTCGCGCACGCCAAAGTTGAGCAGGTAGTTGTCGAGCAGGCGGCCGATCAAAAACTCGATCGAGAAGTAGTACACGCGCTTCTTGCCCTCGGCGGCTGCACGGGCGTCACTCTTGGTGGCAACGGTGCGGGCCTTCTCGGCCACGAGCTTGGCCAGGGCGTTAAAGCGATCGAGGTCGCTAGCGGCCTCGATGCTCTTGCCGCTAATGCTCATGACGGCATCGCGATAGAGCTCGGTAAACTCCTGCTTGTTGTCGAAGATCTTATTCATACGTTCCTTCCCCCGGGGATGTTTCTCCCGGAACGGTTGTGACATGTATCCTACGCCCCCGCGGGGCGGGTAATTACAGTGGTAACGATTTTGTTACGCATCCTTGCCAGATGCTTTAACAGCGCCTGCCTTAGCCTTGGGAGCAGCCTTTTTAGTGGTTGTCTTCTTTGTCTTGGGCTTAGCCGTGGCTTTGGCGGCAGACTTGACAGTCTTCGCCTTAACCGAAGCCTTCTTGGCAGCCGCGGTCTTGGGCTTTACCGAGGACGAGCGCTTGCGCGTCGCCTTCTTGGGCTCCTCGACCACGGGCGGCTTGTAGCTGCTCGGACCGCGGCGCTTAAGCACCACGCCTGCCAGGCCGGGCACCTTAATCTCGATGGAGTCCATCTGCCCGTTCCAGGGATAGGGCTCGCTCGAGCAGGTGTAAGGCTCCTCGCCGGCATAGCCGCTGCCACCGAACTCGGGACGGTCGGAATCGAAGATAACCTCCCAGTCACCCTCGCGCGGCACACCCACGCGGAAGCTCTCGTAGCTCGCCGGGTCAAAGTTGATTAGAATCACCAGGTCGTCATCGACGTCCTCGCCCTGGCGCACAAAGCTCACGATGGACTGTTTAGAGTTGTCCGCGTCAATCCAGGTAAAGCCGTCGTCGGTGTAGCCGCGCTCGTACAGGGCGGGCTCGGCGGTGTACAGGTGGTTGAGCGCCTTGATAAACGCCTGATGATGACGGTGGGTCTCGTACTCCTCGGTCAGGAACCACTGAATGGACTCGTAGTAGCGCCACTCAATAAACTGGCCGATCTCGTTGCCCATAAAGTTGAGCTTGGCACCGGGGTGCGTCATCTGGTAGAAGGCTAGTGTGCGCAGGCCTGCAAACTGGCGCCACCAGTCGCCCGGCATGCGGCCGATCAGCGAGCACTTGCCGTGCACGACCTCGTCGTGGCTCAGCGGGCAGATAAAGTTCTCGGTAAAGGCGTACATGATGGAGAACGTGAGCAGGCCGTGGTTGCCGGGGCGCCACGGAAAATCGGTCTGCATGTAGTGCAGGGTGTCGTTCATCCAGCCCATGTCCCACTTGTAGTGGAAGCCTAGGCCGCCGTCCTGCGGCGGATAGGTCACGAGCGGCCACGCGGTGGACTCCTCGGCCATCATCATCACGTCGGGGTAGTGCGCCTCTACAGCGCAGTTGACCTGGCGGATAAACGCGCTGGCGTCCAGGTCCTCCTCGGTACCGTATTTGTTGAACTTCTTTTGGCCGGGATCGTCGATGCCAAAGTTGAGGTACAGCATGCTGGACACGCCGTCCATACGAATGCCGTCCACGTGGAAGTTCTCGAGCCAGTACAGTACGTTGGAAACCAGGAAGGAGCGGACCTCGCCGCGGGCGAAGTCAAACTTGTGCGTGCCCCAGTTGGGGTGAATCTCGTGCTCAAACAGCATGTGGCCGTTAAAGGTGGCAAGGCCGTGTGAGTCGGCGCAAAAACCGCCGGGCACCCAGTCCATGATCACGCCAATGCCCGCCTCGTGGCACGCATCAATAAAGTGCATGAGCTGCTGCGGGTTGCCGTAGCGCGACGTAGCGGCGTAATAGCCGGTCGTCTGGTAGCCCCAGGAACCATCGAAGGGATGCTCCATAAGCGGCATGACCTCGATATGCGTATAGCCCATGTCGCGCACGTAGTCCACAAGCTCCACCGACAGGTCGTCGTAGGTGTAAAACTCACCGCGCTGCGCGGGGAAGGGATCCATGGGACCGGGGTAGTTGCCGTACTCGTCCGGCTCGCCCTGCGGCGCGTCGCCGTGGCGCTTCCACGAGCCAATATGCACCTCGTAGATGTTAAGGGGCTGCGACATGTGGTTATGGCTGGCACGGCGCTTGAGCCATGCGGCGTCGTTCCACTGGTAGCCATCGAGGGTCCAAAGCACGCTCGCCGTTCCCGGAGGGCACTCGGCCTTAAAGGCGTATGGATCGGCCTTGTAGAGCTTTTCGCCCTCGTTGGTCTCGATGAGGTATTTATAGAGCTGGCCCTGCTCGGCGCCAGGAATAAAGCCTTCCCAGATAGCGCTCGTATGCACGGGCACCAGCGGGTTGGCTTGCTCATCCCAGTCGTTAAATTCTCCAATGACATGGACGCTTTTTACATCGGGCGCCCAAACGCAAAAACGCCAGCCGCGCGTACGATTCTGCGTGTCGGGGTGTGCGCCCATCTTTTCCCAGCTGCGCTCCCACGTACCGATGCCAAACAGATAGACATCGTCTTTGGTGAGCTCCGGCGCATGCGGGGCAGCTTTACGGGTAGCGGGCTTTTTGGTTGCTGGCTTTAGCTTTGTATCGCTCACGTTTGATCCCATCATGACGCGGCAGCGTGTTGCCTTGGTGACTAGATGCGAAAGGTCCAAGGCTGCACGAATCGAAGGGACGGCGATAGTTCTATGATTCGTTCCACCTCGCGTGCTCGGTGGAACTTTCGGCAAAAACTACGATAACACCTGTACGTTAGTTTTATGAACGAAAGTGGATTTGCGGTGGCGTTTAATCGGTAAGCGCCATGTTTATACCACTGGCAGAATTGCGATGGTAAAACTCTTGACAGCTTTACCAATTAGGGTTTCTAGATTGTTAGGTTTACGTTTGGTAAAACGTTTTTAGCAGGTTGTTTACCATTTGACATCGAAAGGTTCGTTTATGTCCCATACCGCCGCTCCCAAGGTTGCTTTTATTTTCGATTGCGACGGCACGCTGGTTAATAGCACCCCCGTTTGGGCTTATGCCCAGCCCGAGTTATTGCACCGGCACGGTGTCGACGTGACGGTCGACGATTTTGCCCAGTTTGAGCATCTTTCGCTCGAGGACGAATGCCAGGCCTACCACGACACATGGGGCATTGGCGCGAATGGCGAGGAGCTGTATCGCGAGTTGAGCGAGATTCTGATCGATGGCTACTCCAAGGTGCCGCCACGCGAGGGGCTCCTGGCATTTTTGGAGCAGGCGAAGGCGGCGGGTATTGCCATGTGCGTGGCTACGTCCACTCCGGCCGAGCTGGTGCAGTCTGCGCTCGCAGGTGCCGGGCTCGACGCTTACATGGAGTTTGTTACCACGACGGGTGAGGCAGGACGCTCCAAGCAGTTCCCCGATGTGTACGAGCTGGCTCTGCGCCGCTTGGAGGAGCGCCACGAGTGCAAGTTTGAGCGCGCTTGGGTGTTTGAGGACGCGGTCTTTGGCCTTAAGAGCTCTGGCGCCGCAGGCTTTAAGCGTGTGGGCATCTATGACCCGCACGGCCGCATGAAGCGCGACGATGTGCGCGACAACTGCGATATCTTTATCGATAGCTACGAGGAGCTGGATCTGGCCCGCGTGCTTTCGTTTGAGGGATAGGCGAGGGCCGTGGCTTGCAAGGTATTAGTGGTCTGCGGCTCGCCCGTGGTGGCGAGCGCGAATCTGTTACGTAGGCTAGCAGGGGAGTGCGACCACGTCGTCGCCGTGGACCGCGGACTCGACGCGCTGCTGGGCGCGGGACTGGGCTGCGATGTGTATGTGGGGGACGCCGACACGGTGAGCGACGCAGGTCGTGCGTTGGTCGATGCCGCCGAAGCCTTTGAAGTAGAACGCCACGACCCATACAAGGACTATACCGATCTGGCGCTGGCGCTCGATTCCGTCCGTCGTCGCTGGCCGGGTGCCGAAGTAGTTGCGACTTGCGCTACGGGCGGCCGCCCGGACATGGCGCTTTCCGTACTGGGCCTGCTCGCAGGCTACGATGACGCCCCTGTCTGGATTGCTGAAGATGAGACCACGGCCCGCATCCTGCACGCAGGCGAATCGTGGACCATCGAGGGCTCCGAAGGCAAGACGTTCTCCATAATCGCAATCGCCCCCAACACCGAGGCAAGCGAACACGGACTAGAGTGGGAACTAGATCACGCCCCGCTGGGTTTGTTGGCCGACACGGGCATCAGCAACGTCGTCAGGGGTACGGCCAAGATCCAAGTCCATACCGGCACCGCCATCGCTTACCTATATCAATAGGCATTTAGAGTCTGACCCAAAAAAGTCCTTGCACGTCGCGCCAACTTCCCCTATAGTATCTCCTCGTCACGGGGGCGTAGCTCAGCTGGGAGAGCGCTTGACTGGCAGTCAAGAGGTCAGGGGTTCGATCCCCCTCGTCTCCACCATCGTGAATGCAAAGGCCTTCGGGATTTCGAAGGCCTTTTTTCATGCCAAAACACCACGCGCTACAAACCCCACCTACGCCAACAAAAAGTTGCACAATTTATTTCCCATCTCTGTACATACTTTGTTAGTCAAGCGCAATTACCAGTGCAGCTCGCTGCTCCATTTAGGCTTCAGGAACGTCTCCAATCACCGCCAATACCTCAATAACCTGCATCAATGTGAACAACATCCCAAAACAACCCCCTTAAGCACGTCAAATGAACGATATGTTGTCCAACGCAGCCTAAATCAGTTTCACTAACAGTTTGTGCTAGGATAACTAACGTTACATGGGTTCAACTGTGCTCACGGCTCCAGCAAGTCACAAAGCGCAGGGTCGATCAGCATCCGGCCGTAACGGCGGTGCCAGAAACACCACGAGCTCCAATAAAGAAGTCATGTGGCTCTTTTAATTTGCGTTGATTTATTTATGAGATGCAAATTCTGGTAGTTCGCATGCCAAAACGTAGCAGTCCTGCAGCTGACTGCGTGCGGTCCAGTTTTGTACCCGCTTGACTGGCCCGCACGCAGTAAGCTGGGGACGCGGTCATTTTGCGATACACGTCCGCGTCTCGAGCAACTGCACTTATACATACCGTTCACGGTGGGGCAGAGCCACGTGCTTGTCTAACTGGGCTCAGGGTTTGAATATGGAGCGCCTTCGCGCACAAGCGCCCTGGCGAAGCCATACCCAAACCCCGTGAGCCACACGTAAGACAGCAAGGGGGTGGTGCTCGTGTATTATGTGATCCAGGTCATTAACGGTCGCGAAGACGTAATGCGCGAGCGCATTGAGCGCATGGTGCCGGTTGGTGCCATGCAAGAGCTCTTTTATCCCCAATATCAAACCGAGATCAAGGTACACGGCGAATGGGTCAACACGACCAAGCCTCTGTTCCCCGGTTATCTCATCTGCGATACGTCAGACCCTCGCACCGTGCAACAGTATCTGCTGCGCATGGACGACTTTGCCCGGGTGCTTGCCCAGGACGGTCAGTTTGTGCCGCTGGCAAAAGAAGAGGCCCAACTCATAAGCAGCTTTACGCATAGGGGAGACCGCGTAGTGCCCATGAGTGAGGCCCTAAAAAACGGCGACCAGGTCGTAGTAACGGCTGGTCCACTGCTGGGCCACGAAGGCCTCATCAAAACCATTAATAGACGCAAGTGCACTGCTTATTTGGAGCTCGACCTGTGCGGCCGGCGCGTAACCACCCGCGTTGGCCTTGCCGTTCTTTCAAACGAGCAGCGCGTCATGCGCAACTTTAAAAAGGCGATCGCCTAGCTGCAGACGGTCGCTACACAGAACAGGGAGGATCCCCGACCCGGGAACGAAGTGTTGGAAGAGAACGTGTCGAATAAAACTGAATATATAACTGATGTTCCTTGTGGTACGTCAATGATCGGTCAAGTCATTGATCGGCAGAATGGCTCTCATGCTCCTGTGGCGACGGAATTTCCGCCTCCCGTCGAGAACCCTGCTCCGGCGCAAGGTTTCGTAGCGACAGGAAGCTATAAGGCACCCGCTGCCGATCCCAATGCTGCTGCTCCCAAGAAAGGTGGGCCAGGCTACTTTGCCTTCAAGCGAGCCTTTGACATCGTGTTCTCTGCTGGCGTCTGTGTGGTATTGGCTATCCCCGTCGTAGCTGCATGCATCGCCATAGAGATTGACTCTCCCGGCAAGCCGTTTTTTCGCCAAAAGCGAGTCGGTAAGGGCGGCAAGCCTATCTATATCTTCAAACTCCGAACCATGGTCTCTGATGCTCACGAGCATCCTGAGAAGTACATGACTCCCGAGCAGTTGGCGCAATGGCAGCGCGAACAGAAGGTTGACGATGATCCCCGAATCACGCGTGTAGGCCGCTTTCTTCGCCGCACTTCGTTGGACGAACTTCCTCAATTCATTAACGTTCTCTCGGGTGATTTATCCGTCATTGGCCCTCGTCCCGTAACACTTGAGGAAACGTATGAATACGGCGATGCACGCGATGAGGTGCTCGCATGTAAGCCTGGCATCACCGGTTGGTGGGCTGCGACTGACCGCAATGAATCCACGTGGAGAAGTGGTCAGAGGCAAGCTCGTGAGCTCTTTTATGTGCGCCATCAGTCGCTCGGGTTGGATACCCGCGTGTTCGTAAAAACGTTCAAGGCGATGAGGAGGGGGAAGTAACGTATGACCGATTCTCCCCTGGTTTCAATCATTATGCCCCTCTACAATGCTGAGCCGTATCTTGTCGAGACCTTCGACTCCGTTCTTTCTCAATCCTATAAGAACTGGGAGCTCATCGTGGTCGAAGATTGCTCTTCGGACGCATCTCTTCGACTTGCGAAGGAATACGAGAATAAGGATCGTCGTATCTCGGTTCATCCCAACGAGCACAACGTTGGTGCGGCTAAGTCGCGCAATACCGGTATCGAACACGTTTCCGGCGATTTCGTCGCGTTCATGGACGCCGATGACGCATGGCTTCCGGATAAACTTGATCACCAGCTTGCGTACATGCGGGATTGTGGTCTGGGGATGTGTTTCACCTCGTATGAGACCATTGAGTCTGACGGACAGCATAGGAATTACGTACACGTACCCAAGAGCATCGACTACGACGGTTTTCTCAAGAACACCGTGACCTGCAGCCATACCATCGCGTTCGACCTCTCGAAAATACCCCTGAGTCTTCTCGTTTGTCCCGATTTCGGGGATTCGTTCGATTTCCCTGAAGACATGGTCGTCTGGCTCCAGGTCCTCAAGAGTGGCGTTCCAGCCGGCGGCCTCGACGAGGTGCTTGCAAAGAACAGGAAACATGGCGGCTCCCGCTCCGCTAATAAATTCCGTGCAGTTTCCCGCACGTGGAACGCCTACCGAAAAGTGGAGAAGATAAACCCAGTCTATTCCGCGTATTGTCTGTTCTGGCAGCTGACGCACGCGGTGCTTAAAAGGATTTAGGATTGAGGCTGAATGAGGATTCTATTTCTCTCGAACCTTGAGTTTGAGGGCTTCGCGGGCCCTACGTACTGTGTGCCTGCACTGATCGGGGCCTTATCCGAACTCGAAGAGGTTGTCTGGTATAACATGAGACCTGTCGAGCGCGAAGAATGGAGGGGTCTTCCTTTCTACAGGAACCCTAACGACTTTGCTTTCAACATTGAAGATTTCACCAGTCGAATCTGGGGCCCTGACCTAATCGTTTTCGAGGGTTTTTATGCGTTTCATCCCAACGCGACCCTCTTGGGCGTGCTGTCTTCGGGTATACCATATGTGATAGAGCCGCACTGCGCCCTCACGAGCGGAGACCAGGGGAAGAAAACCTTTAAGAAACGAATCTGCAACGCCGTTTTCTACAACCGTTTCGCTCAAGGCGCCGCTGCGATCCACTACCTTACCGAGAAGGAACGCGATGAGTCCGGCGAGAAATGGAACCGGAACAGCTTCATCGAGCCGAACGGCATAGAAGTGCCCAAGGAGCGCCCTCATCGGGAGTCGTGGCATGGCGACGTGCCTGAAATTGTGTTCGTTGGCAGAGTGGAGCCCTATCAAAAGGGATTGGACATCCTCCTCGAAGCACTTACTCCGTTGAATGCTCGCGCGGATTCACCGCGCTTCCATCTCTCGATTTACGGCAACTCCGTCAACGGCTTCTCAAATGAGATGGAGAAAAAGCTACAGGCCGCGGGGCTTTCAGACGTTGTTGCCGTTCGCGGCCCTGTATACGGGGATGCGAAGGATGCGGTTCTGCGCGCCGCGGACATCTTTCTCCTCACATCACGCTACGAGGGGATGCCGATGGGTCTGCTCGAGGCGTGCGCCTACGGGTTGCCATGCGTGGTAACCCCGGGTACCAACATGTCTGACGTCATCCTCGCAGAGGGAGCCGGATGGGTCTGCGACCTTTCTCCCGAATCCGTGCGGGAAGCCATCGTCGCCGCTGCCAGCTCTGCTGAGGCCTATGCGGAGATGGCCCTGGCCTCACGTCGCGTTGCGGAGTTGTTTTCGTGGCCCTCGATCGCCAAGTCGATTCGAACCGATTATCTCAAGGTGATTGGGCGCGCATGACGATTTATCTGATGGAAATAGTCGTGATTCTCGTTCTCGGTGTAATCACGGGCGTGTCGCGCGGGGATGCTGAGAGACGATGCTTTATCATCTTGGCCTGCCTGGTCTTGTTCGCGTTCTCCGGCCTGAGAAGCTATGCGGTCGGAGTGGATACGCTCCAGTACTGGAACGCTTACCTGACGGCGTGGATGGCACACTCCTGGTATGAAACCGGGTTCCTGTACCTCCTCCGGGCCTTGAACGTGGTCAGCCCCAATCCGCAGCTCCTTCTTCTCTTCACCAGTGCGGTCATGACCGCCTGCGTCGGGTATGTGGTCTATAAGTCGGACTGCAATCCCGTGCTCGCACTCTTCCTCTATGTGACACTTCTGACGTACGCCTCCTTTATGAACCTCATGCGCCAAGGTATCGCCGCCGCAATCATCATCGCGGCGATACCTTGGCTGGAGTCCGGGAAGAGGATCCGTTTCGCTGCGGCGGTCATTTTCGGCTCCCTGTTTCACTCGACCGCCATCGTCATGCTCGCGCTCATTCCGCTCTCGGCGCTCGCACCGACAAAGAAAGTCATGCTGGGTTATGGCGTCGTCGCGTTGGCTTTGGCCCTTTCCCCTGATGTCGTGTGGAGCTTCGTTGAGAAGAACTTTGACAAGTACTCGACGTATAGCATGTCCTCGTGGTCGGGGGGGAATGCGCTCGCGGCGCCGATCATGACCGCCATGGACGCTTTGCTGATTGTCGTTTCCCATTTGTTTGGGGTGGGGGCTTCGGATGACGACAGGGAGGAGAGGGTTCTTTTTCATGGATCCATGCTCCAGGTCGTCTTCCAGTTCCTCGCTTGCTTCGTGAACATCTTCCAGAGGCTGACGACGTTTACCTCGTTTTTCCTTGTCTTATACGTGGCGCTGCGATTCCGAAAGATCGATACAAAGCTCAAGTTCCTCCTCGTTTACGGCATATGCGCAGTTACGGCCGTGTTTTTTGTAGTAATTATGGTCTACCGGCCGCAATGGCACGGTGTCGTTCCTTTTTCCTTTTTCTGGCAGCTTGTTTAGATTCATGAGGATTGTTAAATGGGACTAGTGTTGAACAATCTCGGGAGGATCGCCAAGCATTCGGTCCATCCGAAGCCCCTCGCGTACCACACGCGAGGGGCTTCGGATGGACCTCCTGAATCTGCGTGGCCAGGGAGCGCTTACCCGGGTTTCGGCCACCACTTAACGTTCCTCGCCCGAGCTCCACGACTTATGACCTGCAACACTTTTGGTCGACATCACCGTGATTATTCCCCGCTATATCAGCGAGCTCGGGCGGGTCATTTCTGTGGGGACGAAACACTCGAGCGGCGTTGCATGGGGAAGGATCTTCGATCGCGAGACGCGGCAAGGCCTAGAGCTTCTCAAAGATGGGTGGTTTGAGGACACTGTGCGGACATAAATGATCGTGCTGAGGTTCAGGGGTCGACCATCGACGAATTGGACTACTCATACCAAAAGCAAGTTGACTCGTTAACCTCGAACAGCCTGTCGAGCAAGAGGTCTATAGACAGGTACTTCACGATCGAAGCCATGCTTGCTTTGCGCCGGACATTGGCCTTTCCTTTTCACCAGAGGATGTATGACCAGACTCTCTATCAGCTCGGTATCTTGTTTGCAAACCTCACGGTCGCGCTCGTTGACGAAGAATCTCGCTGCTTTTTTGCTTTTGCTACCGAGTTGATGAAGGCGAATGGGCCATCCCGAGAATGTTCTTTTGGAAGTCGATAGCGTCCTCTGGCGGCTGGCGTCGCTTTCGCTTTAAGGGCTCAGGCACCCGCTCTTTATTGCCTTGCGCTTTAGCTCGAATAGAAACGAAAACTGAAATTTGTTTGGGTTGATATAGATATTGAAAAGCAGTAACACACTCGCCAAAAACATAATTTGGCAGTACGGATTACAAGTACTTAAGTACGTATTCCCCCTCATCCTCGTGCCGTACCTCACGCGCGTGCTGGGCACGGGTGGCTACGCCGTCTATGCCTACGTGTTGTCGTTCATGGGAATCGTCCAGACGCTCGCTGACTTCGGTTTCATGCTTTCCGGAACAAAGCAAGTCGTCGACCTGAGGGACAACTGCGAGGTCCTTTCACGCCTGCTCGGCTCCATAGAGCTCGCTCGTCTTCTCCTCGCCGCCGGCCTGTGCGCGGTCGTCGTGGTCGTCGCCCAGTTCATCCCACTGCTCTGGGACAATATGGGGTATGTACTGATTGCCTATGTTTCCACCGTGCTCAGGGCCTTGCTACCGGATTTCATGTTTCAAGGTTTTGAGGACATGGAGCCGCTCACCACGCGTTTCTTCGCGGCAAAGGTGATCACGGTCGGCCTGACTCTTCTGGTGGTCCATGGACCGCAGGATCTTCTGCTCGTCGCAGTTGCGGATGCCCTGGGCGGCTTGGTAGCGCTTATCTGGAGCTTCATGACCGTTCGAACCCGCTACGGCGTGCGGGTTTCCTTCGGTGGCTTCCGAAACGCCTTGGCTGAGCTAAAGAGATCTGCCGTGTATTGCGTGTCGAACATCGGCACCACCCTTGTCTCGGGGTTCACCACTTTCGTCGTGGGAATCGTGCTCACCGACCCGACGGAAATCGCGTACTGGTCGCTCGCCCTCACAACCGTGAGCGCGGTTCAAGCGCTCTATTCTCCAATATCCAGCAGTCTGTATCCCCATGTTGTGGCGCATCGGGATCTGGGCGCTGTTAGGAAGATGGCGATTATGGCAGCTCCCGCCCTATTGGTCGGCACCGTTGCGTATTGCCTGCTGTCCCCGCAGGTGTTTTTTCTACTTGGCGGACAGGGCTACGTTGCGGGTTCTTGGGTCATGGTTGCCCTCAGCCCTGTCCTGCCGCTCTCTTTCTATTCGATCTTGATTGGCTGGCCGGTACTCGGCGCTTTGGGTAAGGTCAACGAACTTACCGCCTCGACTGTTGCCTCAGGTGTTATTAACGCTGCTCTGCTCCTCGCGATGGCGCTTCTCGGCCGGTCATCTTTGCTCGCGATCTGCGTAATCCGCTGCATAGCCGAGGTCGCGCTACTTGGAACCAGGGGGTTTGCGCTGATTGAATGTTTAAGGAAGGGAAAGTTGCATGAGTAACATCACCCCGCTCTCTATCGAAGAGCTACACCAGAAGGAGCTGGAGCTTCTTGAAGCGTTTGATGCCTTTTGCTCCGAACACGGCCTTCGATACTCACTTACAGCCGGCACTTTGCTTGGCGCTATTCGCCACAAGGGATTCATCCCCTGGGATGACGATATCGACGTCTGTATGCCGCGCCCCGATTACGATCGTCTTGCAACGCTTGCTGGCGAGTTGCCGGCTGGACTCAGGCTCGTTGGCCCCGAGAACAGCCCGTTTGTTTACCCCTGGCGCAAGTTCTGCACCGAAAGTATTAGAGCTCAAGAGCCTACCTATGAAGGGGTCATGGATCAAATGCTCTGGATAGATGTTTTCGTTATGGATGGCGTTTCTTCTGACGAGAGCGAGATTGAGCGCATGCAAGTCCGCATGAACAAGGCCTCGCGTGCAAGCGTTTGGTCGAGCGCCAATCATAATTCGGACTCAATGGGAAAACGCTTCATAAAGAACGCAGCCAAAGCGCTTCTTAATCCGGAGCACGCAAAGACGAAGATGATGGCAATGGCTGAGCGCGTTGCAACCGAGCCTGGTTACGACGCGGCAAGCCGCGTCAGCAGCGTACTCGGACTGGCCAAACACGGGTGGTCGCTTCCCAAGGAAGGCTACGAGGACATGGTCGAGGTTGAGTTCGAGGAGCACATGTTCCCCGCCATGGGCTGCTGGGACGAATACCTGACCAAGTGCTACGGGGATTACATGCAGCTGCCGCCGGAGGACAAAAGACAGACGCACTGCCTGAAGGCATGGTGCGTGAACGAAGACACTAAGGAGAATGCAGATGCTTAACTTCACCGTTGGTCCGGTTATGAGTCCCAGCGAGGTGCTGGAAGTTTCAGCCAAGAGCGCACCCTATTTCCGCACACCAGAGTTCTCTCAGGTAATGCTAGAGAACGAGCGCATTATGTTGGACTTGTTGTCCGCACCCAAGGATTCACGCTGCGTGTTTCTAACGGCTTCTGGCACAGGCGCTATGGAGGCTGCTGTGATGAGTGTCTTAGCGCCCGCTGAGCGAGTTGCAGTGGTCAATGGCGGCAGTTTCGGGCAGAGGTTCGTCGACTTATGCCAACTTCACGGGCACAACGTCAACGAGATTAAGCTTGAGTTCGGGCGTCAGGTCACGCGGAAAAACCTCGAGGATGCGGTGGAATCCGGCTGCGGTGCGTTGCTCGTGAACATGCATGAGACCTCGTCGGGACTATTGTACGACATGAGGCTCCTATCCGAGTTTTGCCGCGAACGCGAGATGCTCTTGATCGTCGACGCAGTGAGCGCGTTCATCGCCGAAGAGATTGACATGGCGGCTCTCGGCGCCGACGTGGTGCTGACGGGTTCGCAAAAGGCGCTAGCTTGCCACCCGGGCATCTCCCTCATGGCTCTCTCGCCGCGCGGACAGGAAAGGGTAGCGGAGAATCCCGAGGTTTGCTCCTACTTGAGCCTAAAGGAAGCCCTGCGCAACGGCGAGCGTGGGCAGACTCCCTGGACGCCTGCTGTCAACACGCTGCTTGAGATCAATGCGCGTTTGAGGTCGATCGAGGCGCGCGGGATCGACGCGGAGCGCGCCGAGATCGCGTCGCGCGCGAAGGCCGTGCGCGACGCCCTGACGAGCACCACACTCGAGATGGTCCCCGAGAACCCCTCCAATGCAGTGACGGCGCTCCGTTGCCCCGCGAGCAACGCGAAGGCAATCATCGAGCGCGCCAAAACCGGGTACGGCATGTGGCTGTGCCCAAACGGAGGCGCGCTGTGCGACGAGGTGTTCCGCATCGGGCACATCGGTGCCATCACAGAGGAGGACAACGACAGGCTTATCGACTGCCTGACCTCGCTATCGGCCGAGGGTCTGTTCTAGGTGGGGGCGCAGATGAAACAGGTAAAGGTCATAGAAGGAGAGGACTTCCGGCGCATGCAGCTATTGGAGCTCGACATGCTCGTGGAGTTCGACCGCGTGTGTCGCGCTCACGGGATTGCGTACACAATCTTCGGCGGGACGCTCCTTGGCGCAGTGCGCCACAAGGGCTATATCCCCTGGGATGATGATGCTGATATTGCAATGCTTCGTGAGGACTACGAGAGGTTCCGTTCTGTCGCCCATGAGATGGACCCGTCCATCTGTTTCTTCCAGGACCATCTGAGCGATCCTGAATACAGGTGGGGGTACGGCAAGCTCAGGCGCACCGGAACGAAGTACGTGAGGGTCGGACAGGAGCACTTGAAGTGCAAAACAGGAGTCTTTGTCGACGTGTTCCCCATGGACGACGCGCCTCTTGGTGTGGGCGGCCAAATTCTGCAGGACTTCTGGTGCATGTGCCTGCGCAAGGTCCTATGGTCTGAGGTCGGCAGACTCGACCCCCGCGTGTCGGCTCCGCTCAGGGCCTGGTTCTCGCTATTGTCCAAGATACCCGCAAAGGCGGTTTATGCTCTAGCCGCTCCAATGGAGCGCAAGAGCACGGACAACAGCCCCAACCGCGTGAGGACGCTGCTGTTTCCAGCTACCGGTACCCTCTATCGAGAAAATCCGCTCGAAGAGCGTTACGCGATGCCTAAGGAGTGGTTTAAGGACCTGTCGGAGTACGAGTTCGAAGGGAAACGTTTGATGGGGACACGTGACTTCGACGCGATCCTCACTTACATCTATGGTGACTACATGCAGTTGCCGCCCGAGGACCGCCGAGGGCAGCACTCGCCGGTATCGAGCTACGAGTTTTAAGGAAAACGAACGTGAATGTGAAGAAAGTGGCCTGCTGGGACGAGGGCTTGCGGCGTGTTCTGGAAGGTCAGCGCGTTGAAAACCCCTACGCACTTATCGATGCGCTGACCTACGGGTTCGAGGGCGACAACGTTGCGTGCTGGGAGGTCTTCGACGAAAGCCGACTCGAGGCGGTCGTTTACCGATATTATGACGGACTCCAGGTCGTCTTCTGCGGGCAGGCAGGCCACCGCGCAATCCGGGCCGTCGCGACCCTCGTTGAGAAAATGGACCCCTCCATGGTCCAAACCTCTTACAGTGCAGCGGCAGAGCTCGCCACCGTGCTCGCCGACTACAGTTTGTCTGAGGGGTGGGTTATGCGGGCTGACGGAACTCAGGTACCAGACCCCGCGGCGGTCAGGGCGACCGAGGCCGACTATCCTGAGATCGCCAGGCTCATCTGCGGCGACGAGGAGATTGGCAAGCACTACGATGTCAGCGCGCTCGTGGCTCAGTTGTGCGAGAGAGAGCGGCTTCAGGGCTGCAGGAGCATAGTCATTAGGGATAGCGAAGGAATTGCTGCGCATATGGCGACCTATGCCGAGTCCGACGATGTTGCCGTCTGCGCCGGGCTCAAGGCACGCCCTGGTGCGGAGAAGGGTGTCGGGGCGCGGGTGCTCTCATCGCTGGCCGTCGAAGTGGCCGCGCGCGGCCTCATACCTTTGCTGTACTGCTACATAGAGCCACTGTGGCCTTGGTACGAGGCCCATGGGTGGGAGAAAGCCTTCCACGTCGCGAAGCTCGAGCACTGCGGCAATTACTAAACAAGCCACGAAAGGGAAGGTGAGGCCCATGAGGAAAGTGATCACATATGGAACGTACGACCTTCTGCACCGGGGCCATGTGCGCCTGCTGGAACGCGCCAAGGCGCTCGGCGACTACCTGGTCGTGGGCGTAACCGCCGATGGCTTCGACAAGGTGCGCGGGAAGATTAACGTTTCCCAAACCCTCAACGAGCGCATGCGTTCTGTCCAAGAGCTCGGGATTGCTGACGAAGTAATCGTTGAAGAGTACGAGGGCCAGAAGATTGACGACATCAGACGTATGGGAATTGATGTGTTCACCGTAGGCTCTGACTGGGTTGGTAAGTTCGACTATCTCAGGGAATACTGTGAGGTAGTCTACCTTGATCGTACGCAAGGCGTCTCGAGCACCGAGCTTCGCGCCGAAAGTGGACATCTACGAATGGGGTATGTGGGCAAGCGTGTGCTAGTGGAGAAGTATCTGCGTGAAAGTGCCTTCGTGAATGGCGTTGACCCCACCTGCGCGATGATCGACAGTGATGGAAGCCTCGCAGGCTGTGGCTTAGTCGAACAGGTTAATGATTTCGATGAGATAGTCGGTCGATGCGACGCAATCTACCTTGCATCGCATCCCAATCAGCACTATGGACAGATTAAGCGAGCGCTTGAGGCAGGCAAACATGTTCTATGTGAGAGCCCCATTGCCTCAACGCGTGAGGCGTGCCAGGAACTGCAGGCGCTCGCACGCTCAAAGGGCCTCGTTTTGGCCGACGCGATCAAGACGGCGTATTCAACGGCCTACCATCGACTGCTTCTGCTTGCCAAGAGTGGTCACATTGGACGAGTTCTTTCGGTGCGCGCTGTATGCACCAGCCTTGTTGATCTTGGCAGTGAGGACATCTCGAGCGTTGAGGGCAAGTGGTCGAGCTCCAAAGCCTGGGGTCCAGCAGCGTTGCTGCCCATCTTGCAGCTACTCGGAACTAATTATCAATCAGCCGATTTTGTAAGGGCCGACCTTGAAGGTCACGCTGGCTTTGACGCGTTTGGTGAGATCCGACTGGCATTCGAGGATGGCTACGGCGAGGCGGTTTTCGGCAAGGCGGCTAAATCTGAGGGGTCGCTTGTGGTTTCCGGCACGGATGGCTACATTTACGTACCCGCTCCCTGGTGGAAAACAGACTACTTCGAGGTACGCAAAGAGGATCCTTCTCAAAACAAGCGGTATTTCTTCCAGCTTGACGGCGAGGGAATTCGCAACGAGCTCGTCGAGTTCGCGCGAGCAGCTGAGCGTGGAGGCAAATGCGGTCTTTACATCGATGATAGTGTATCCGCCGCCATAGCTGGCCTGCTGGGTCAATTCGGCGCAAGTAAAGACCACATCGAACTGTCGCCTATCAAGCTCGGGAGCGACACCTGTGGTGAGGGCGTAGCGAGATAGCCGCGCTTAGATATACACTCGACACATTATTCATGCCGTAATCTGAAGCATGGGGGAGTGGTGACCATCATTCTTCTGGGTGATAGCGGTCTGTATCTCGATTGCATGCTTATCTTTCATTGATTTAATAACAACGCAAGCAGCGGCTTGCGAATAACGGAAGTCGAAATTTAGCTACTTTCACATAAACTCTTTCTATGTGTTTTGACTTACGTTGGTTCAAAAATTGACTAAGCCAACTTTTGAACCAACGTAAACCTCCGTAGGCACTTGAATGTGTCTTCGCTATTTGGTACTTGGCTAAACAAAACAAATGAAGGACCCTTTGCTAGGGTCATCATCACCACAAAATTTGATTTAGAGTCAGGCTCACATTAGTTATGTCTATGTGGGCCTGATTTTTAAGCAAGTGCCTGCAAGTCCCTATATGTGGCAGTCATGCAAATAAGAATCTGTATCATTTATTTGCATTTCTAACGGTTTAGATATCGTGCGACGCTGCGCCTGCCCTAAGCTGCGGTAGGTCGCGTGGGCTATCAGGATATGGCGCAACACTCTTGCGGTCGAGTCTCATTTGTCCCGGACCTGGTTGACCCGGAAGAGCTAGACGTACCTGTCGTGAAACACTTAGGGTTTCCGCTGTGAACCCCGTGAAACGCCACGGTCAATGCTTGAGCCGGGAGTACAGGTCGTTCACCATCTCCAACCGCTCCAGGTAAACCGGATCGTTGTCGTCAGCCCTGCGCGCTTCGCTCTCGAGCCCACCGTCCCTGACCAGCACGCCGCGGGCCCGCTCGAAGTCGTGAATGAGCAGCGACCCGGTTGCAATCTTGCCGCCCATGGGCTTTCTGACGCGCACCGTGATGGGCTTCCCTTAGTCGCAGACGATCGCGACGGGGTTCTTGTGGATTGCGACGGCAACGCAGATGCGGAGCTTCTGGCGAAATAGGCCGCCTTTACGGGCCTGCCCTTAGCCCTAGGAGAGATCGGTGCTGTTGATGTAGGTCTCGTCAACCCAGACGGTGGGTGTGGCACGATCCAGTCCAGGTAGCCGAATACCGTAGCGAAGACGCGGTGCCGCTACTTGAAGGCCGTCTTGTGGGTGACGCCGCACTGTTGCTCGCGCACTCGACGGGGACGTTGTGGCGCATAAGCTTGATGAAGGAAAACCGACGAGAAGCAGCTTGCGGCAGCGCTCGAGGACGGTGCCCCTGGGGAAGGTAAACCTTCTGCCGGGCAACAACAGCGCCACCTTGGGACGCCGGCGGCGGAGTCGTCCCTCCAGGTGTCGCAAGCGCCGCGCCTAGGGCATTTCTGGTCCGGTCGTCGCACAGCGAGAATAGGGCGAGCAGGGCCTCGGTCTGGGGCTGAGACCCCGGTCCGGCTGGGATAGAATGTCGCTGTGGGCCATCGTCTTTCCTTTCGTTGAATATCTAGGCACTGACGATTCTAGGCGATGGCCCCCCTTGCTTCTTACACCACGACTGTGCGCGCTACCGGAAGAACGTGGTGCGGAAACGAATATCCCTTTCTGCACAATCCCACTATCCATTGGTTATCGGAGGAGTTAGAAAACTACGGCTCCTTTTACTATTCCGGGGATTGCGCCAACCCTATTTGGAACTGTTATGACCAAGCCCTGGTGAGCCCAGAATTGATGAACTCCATTAATTCCTATAACTATCTAAAGAGGATAGGGGTTAGGGGCTTGATTGCAAAAGTTCGTCCCAACAGCAAAATAAGCGACCATTTGTCGCTATTAGTTGATATCGATTTGAGTTAGGTGGGTTATTTATGTCTCCCAGTGAAAATCCGTAGTTAAATGTGCTTTCTCAACCTCAACACAGATCAACAGAAGAAATCGTTCCATATTTCAATGAACAGGCCAAAATGCTGTCTGTGGCGTCTGGAGACAAAATCAAAGGGTTGTTTTCAAGGACTGCCGATGTAAACAGGATTCTCGACCCAGCTCTTGATTTGGCTGAAAGCGCATCCACGGTAGTTTCAGGAGTTATCTCGAGAAACGCAGCCCTTTGTGCCCCAAAATCCAATCTCAAAGATGCTGACGATCTGTACAGGAAAAATGACTAGTGCTTTGAGATTCGTTCGGATAGATATCGATTCAGGGTATTCACTATCGAATTTGGTCCATCGTATCCTGCCGTTATGGCTGTCGACCGAGGCATATGCGGCGATCTTGTAAAGATCTACGACCGTTATTAGTTCGAAGAGGCCGAGCCGTGCATTGTTACAATACAAGACGATGATGATCTCAACCTTGTGTTCAATCAACTTCTAATTTGCCGTTTGACGCCCCTGCTATTCATCTATGTTGCAGCTTACTATGGATTGTCACTTAACATGAGCCGTAGCAAACGGACCGCTGACAGCTGCGATGTAGCGGGACTTTCATCCAGAACCTAAGAACGAATTTGGACCGATTTTAGAATTAAACTGGACACGGTTAACAAATGGGTCATGCTTTCATTTGAGGAGGGCATTCATTGAGCGACAACTTAGACAATCAAGTTGAGTATGTGCGATCACTTGCAATCGCCTTTCGCATGGCGATTAGCCGTGCCCAAGAGTCCGGAGAACTCTCTCGAACTGTAATCGCGTCCTTTCCAAGAGCTTGTTGCGGATATACAAGCGACTTACTGCAAAGGTATCTTGACAAGCATGGCATAAAAACATGGTATGTATCTGGAACGTATCGCGACCCATCAACAAATGATTCGCAGTCTCATGCTTGGCTTGAACTTGCCGATGGCACCGTAATCGATATAACCGGGGACCAGTTTCGCTTTGAGCCGCATCCCTTAAAGAATGATTGCCCAGTGTACTGTGACAAGCCGAACGAGTTCTTCAATCTTTTTGAACTAGATCTGCCTTGTGAATACGAGGTCTCATTTTCAAAGGATGTCTTACGCAAAGAAAAAGAAGCGTACGATATTGTCTGCAAGTTTCTTTAGCCCGTATGCCCGAATCTATATCGCTACAACGTGTGTTTTTAGCAATTGCCGTTGATGCTGAATTGGGGCGAATTAAGCACTAGGTTGTGATTCTATGCCTGTTACTTCTCGAAGGACACTTGTTGCTTATAAACTGACTTGTCATGAAGCTCGCAAGCCCGACAAGCTTTTTGAGCTCGATTCGCTTTATAAAGGTGGATTCACCCGAGCGTTCGTTGATTTTTGCGGATCAGATCAAAGCGCAATACAGCAAAAGGGTCTTGGAAAATACTGTCATCTTGAAAAGCCAAAAGTTCAAGATGAAGGTGTATTGCTTGAACTTCAATCGGGATCAAATGGCGAAAATATTTCCATTCTTGACCCTGGATTAGATTCCATAGTTGGCGAATATGATAGCGAAAAGGCACCCATGGTTCGCTCAAGGGTATATCTTAGAAATCCTGTTGGGAACTATTCGATTTTATGCGTTGAACATGTGAAGGGATCCGCCGGCGACACGTTTCTGAAGACGCCATTTAAGAACTGGTTAAAAGCGGCGGCCCCAGGATGTCTTTTAGATTGGGAACCTGTTGCAGAAGAAGAATCGCTTGATGCCTTTAAAAGCATCGAAGATTTCGAAGTTCGTAAATATCTTAGGTCAAGCGACATGGCGGATTCTTTAATTACTGGCGCTAATTACATTTCTTATAAGTTGGCTCATAAGAGAAGGCAGCCTTTTCCAATCGCCCTACTTAAGGAAGCTCTATCTGATTTCACCAAAGCAAAAACAATCTTTGGCCTTGTTGAGTCTGACATAACTGATAACAAGGTCGATGTATTTGTTCGAGCAAATAGCAAAGATGGCCGAACCGTAAAGTTCGACATTTCATCATCGTTCGATATGAAAATCAGAGAGTTCCTTAACGACCGTGGCGAAGCGGTTCTAAGTGATTCGGCCTTTGTAAAGAGATGCAATGATAAGTGCGAGATCATTGAGCATCGTCTTGGACGGGCTTGATTAATGAATGGCGGTTTCGCATGGGGAAGATTTCGCTTAGGGGTTTATTTGTCCGCTATTTAAGAACGCTTCATTCGGTTGATGACGACTCCCTTTATATCCCAGATGTTTTCGTTCATTTTGCTATTCCTTTTGGATTGTTTATTTGGGCAATCATTGATACCCATAGTGCCGCTGCTGTTCGAGCATATTTTGCAAATGCAATGACTGCTATATCGGTTATTTCGGGCTTCATGTGTGGTCTTGCAATAATGATCTTTGAGCTTAGGATTAACTTGAACCAAAGTAATGGCGAACTGGGAGAAAACGCTCATGAAATCGAGTTGATTGATGAGCTGTTCTCTGACGTGTTGTGGTCAGTCGTTGTCGGCTTTCTGTCGGTTGGTTGTATGGCTATATCCGGCGAGATTAACGATATCGCAGCTGTGAATAACCTATTTACAGCTTTCTCCCTAGCTCTATGCTGCAATTTTATTGTCGTTACCCTCATGTGCCTCAAGCGTATTGACGTGTGCTATCAATTTATTTCTCGGTTTTGGGGTCGGAAGAAGTAAGGGAGCATCTAGTCAGCTTCGACTACGTTAGTAGTCGTCTACTGTGGACACCACAGCTGCTGGGGAACTACAAGGACCTGCCCCAGCAGCAGATCGAGGCCATCTTGGACGTCAACCGCACACACAAGGACTTCGTGGCCGACGAGGTGCTGCAGATGGTGTGGGACTGCGTCTACGAGGGCAAACCAAAGCCGGTCGTGAGCGTGTACCGCCTGACGATGAAGTCCAACTCCGACAACTTCCGCGCGAGCTCCATCCAGGGCGTCATGAAGCGCGTGAAGGCCAAGGGCGTTCCCGTGGTTGTCTACGAGCCCACCCTGGACGCGCCAGAGTTCTTCGGCTCCGAGGTGACCCACGACCTGGAGGCCTTCAAGGCCGGCTGCGACGTGATCGTGGCCAACCGCTGGAGCGACGAGCTCGCGGACGTTGCGGACAAGGTGTACACGAGGGATCTGTTTAAGAGGGACTAGGGGAGAGGTGTACTCCCAGGATCTGGTGATATACAAAAATCGAATCTAGAGGGAGGCCGTATCAGCGTTGGCTGATACGGCCTCCTTTGATGTAACTCTGTTCCTAAAAACAAAACATGTGTTCGATTTGAAACTACATGAAGGAAGATCAATGCAGAATGCAAGCTACAATAGCAAACGAGTATTAGACTCGAGTCTAGCGGAGGATTATGGCGTTCCAAGATATCCTTGCTGCGATTGATATCGTCACGGGGCCTGACCCGGCCCATTCTATCCTGGCGTTTTCGATTGTCGTCGGGCTGTTTTTGCTGTGGTTGCGTAAGCAGGCTTTGGCGCGGTTTTACAAGGCCGGTATCTATGTTGCAGCACTGGCGTCCGATGCATTGTTTGCATCGGTAAAGAACGCCGTCCGTCGAAGAAACGCTTCTTAACGAATCCGGCTCGATTGCCAGGGTCAAATCGTTCTCATGGATTTGGTTTATCAATAAGGAGCGAATCCACGACATAAATCCTGTCCAATGCGGCAAATGGATGTTCTTCTTCTCTCCATTCAAAACCGCCCTCATGGACGACATTGTCGGAACCGCAGTTCTTGATGGCGTCGTCGTAGAGGCCAAATACTCGAATCCCGAAACGCTCATCGCGGCGGGCTCGAAACAAGGTGTCTGCTGCTTTTACCTAAACGGAAACGATAGAGAAAGCCATAAGAGGGTACTGAGCTACATGCTGGAAAACGGGCTAATCAGGAAGACAAAGACTGGAAAGCTGTATAACATTTCGTTCAAGTTCGACACTGAGACCTACGCAGGAAAGTACAAGGGGAGCGGCTTCTCCGGAAAGATAAAGCTCGCGGACTTCGTTGACCTGGAGACGGGAGAGTTTATTTAAGGGTGCGTGCCGAGTAGAGAAGTTGAACTTACTTCACCTGTGTCCCCTTTGGGGACAGCCGCCAGTGCAATACCTCAGTGCTATACTCGTTGTCCTAAGGAAGTGGTTCATATGTACTTGAGCGATACTAAGATTCAAGAGCTTATCGACAACAAGGTGCTGCTCAATGCCGATGCTTCGAACATCGGCCAGGTTACGTATGACTTGCGCACCGACGGATTCTACATTAATGAAAGCAAGCAGTTCGAGGTCGAGCTTGGCCCCGGAGACTCGACTTTTGTCTCTTGCGTTGAATGTGTCGCGCTACCCAACAATCTGACCGCTAGCGTACTTCTGCGCAATTCGCGCATTCGCCAAGGGCTTTCTTTGGATGCACCGCTCTATTTCCCTGGCCATGGAACTAGGCTGTTCTATCGTGTTACAAACGTAAGCGGCAGCACCATTACCCTCGATAAGTCTAAGGGCATCGCGCAGGTCGCATTCCAGCACGTCGAAGGCACGGTTGCCCATCCTTACCATGGAGCCTTTTCCGATGAGCTTAACTTTAATGGGCTCGCCGACTATTCCGACGTCTATGCCGGAGAGCTCAAAAAGGTTGAAGACAAAAAGGAAGAAGTTGCCAATATCGAATCTCGTATTTACGGTAATGTGCTGGCACTCTTTGCCGTCTTCGCCGCGATCTTTACGCTCGTGAACGTTAATGCCGGAGGGATCTCTTCCGATATTTCGACCGTCCGTTTCGTTGCGCTTGACCTGCTAATTATCGGCGGATTTCTGGTCCTTGCGTCTGCAATCGAGGCTTTTCTTATTAAGGACAAAAAGAAGAAGGCACGACTTCCGCTCGGGATAGGTGTCACGTGCATTGTCTTTGCTGTTGTCCTTGCATTCCTCTAAGTACTTAGAGGATTAGGGGAAAGCAATATAGGTTCTGAGACGGGGTGCCCCGGCGTTTGCCGTGGCACCCCTATTTGTTGATCGGACTTCCATTTTTCAAATTACATGGCCGCCATAGCAGCCCCAAGACATCTGCTATTTAAAAAAGCATGTCTCGAAAGCGTAAAATCGGGGTCTGGTCGACAGATCTCGGTTTTTCCCGCACTACGCCTGGATCCAGGACCTCGTATCCGAAAGCCGCTCCCGCGACGAGCTCGTCAAAGAACTAAGGCGCAATTGCGTTGTGCGTCTCGACGGTGCGTCGCACGTATAGAATCTAAGCATCCGCATGCCGGTTATTGAATGGAATGGACGCCACATGGAACTCCCTAGCACCCTGTGCAGCAATGTGTACGACTTCGCGTTTTGCCCCGAGCCCTGCTACGACCGCCTGGTCGATCTAGCCGACCCCGAGGACTGGGGTCCCAGTAACCGCATCCTCAAAAACTATCTGTCGTTCTCGTTTAGCCGCGCGGTGTTCCTGACCGAGCGCGACGTGGACCAGACCGCGCCGTCCAACCTGCCGTTGGTGTTCGATGACGACCGCTGCCTGTTCAACACCGGCCTGTACACGCGCCGTTACGAGACCATCTATGGCCTGTTTGAGCCCAACACCAAGCCCGACGCGCGCCAGGGCTGGTTTTTGAAGGGCTTCTTTAAGGAGAGCGACCCCATGCTGGTCTCGTTTGAGTACCTGCCGTGCCGCGTGCGCTTTGCCGAGGACCCCTCCGAGCTGGTCTTTGACTACCGCTTGCCCATCCGCTCCAACATCGACCACATTCTGGGCGATGAGGAGAACCTCACGCGTATTCCCGCCAGCCTGATGGGGGAGGGCAACTCGCTACTGCTGCGCCGCGCCTTTGAGGGAGCCGTCGTCGAGGCCGCCCGCCGCGCCGCCGCCAACTACACGCTCGCCGTGCCGCAGTTCTACGGCGGCCGGATCCAGCTGCTGCTGCCGCTGTGCCTAACCGGCGACAAGCCCGAACTGGCACTGACCATCCAACGCGAGGACGGCTTCTACGCCGCACGCACCTGCCTCACGCTCGACATGGCTTACAACAACGCTCGACTTATCTGCCGTCCTGAGACCTTGTTGATAAAGCGGTAAATGGTAGTTTAGCTGCGGTTTTGCCGATTGCTTTGGTTGCTTTGGCTTGACTGGCACTCACGAATTTAAAATCGGGGGCAAAAAGTTCTTGGTAAACCACGCTCGGCTATGATAGTATCTCTTTTGCCGAAAGGCGACGGGCGATTGGCTCAGGGGTAGAGCATATCCTTCACACGGATGGGGTCACAAGTTCGAATCTTGTATCGCCCACCATCAAAAGCGCAGGTCGGAGGTGTTAAGCCTCTGACCTTTTTCCTTTTGACACCAAGGCCGACACCAAAATCGACTCGAAGTCGTATAAGGCGTCTTTTTTTATCGCGCCCTTTTTTGACGCCATTGCATGTTTTGTATAAAACACATCCGTAATTTCAATGAACTCCCCATGTGATTCGAGCGCAAATGTGGAGACAGGGACCGCATGCCCAGAGCGTCTTCCAGCGGATTTCTATCACACGACGGTTTTCGGCAGAACTCGTCAAGCTTTTGGTCAGCGTTTGGTCAGCTTCCGGTACTTACCCGCATGATGCCCCGGTAGATAATCGTCCACGACCACAACCGCATGGTCTACGGCCGATACCAGGGGAGGCGCAAATGGACGAAATCGTCTGCGCAAACACCGCATTCCGTTACTGGCGCTGCCCGCCACAGGTGCGCGATCTCTACCCGCGCCTGCCCAACTCCGAAGAAGGCTGGCGAGCTCTATCCCAAGCCCCATTCGTAACCGACGTCCTCAAGACCCCAGTCATCACAGCAGCATCAACTCGAAGCAACCTACATTCCGAGACAAGACGTACCATCCGATGGAACAGCGCCTATACAGAGAAGGTCTCGATCGACACGGGCATGGGCTTTAGCGTCACAGACCCTCTTCATACGCTATTCACCATGACTCGAAGCGTTTCTTCATGCGACCTGGTTCTGGCCATGTACGAGCTCTGCGGATGGTTTTCGGTTTTTAAACCATCGCCCGCGGTCGACATGGCACTTGAGCAAGCAAAATCAGAAGAAGAGCAGTACACCACAGAAAGTCTTTTTGAACTAGATGAAACCCAAGACGAGGCCCCATGGAAGCGAGTCTATGCTCGTGCGAGCCAGAAGGACAGCGAGAATGATCAAAGTGGGCAGCAGAATGACGGATCCGGAAATAAAGCAAACGGAAAAGGCACATCGCTCTGGATGAGAAAGCCTCTTATTGAAATAGAAGAACTGCACAGATTTGCAGCGAAGGTTAAGGGCGAGATGTGGGGAAAACAATTCTACGAAGCCGCACGGCAGGTAATGGGTATTGCGGCATCCCCGCTAGAAGTTGCTGGAATCATGTTGCTAAGTCTTCCGAGGCGTACTGGCGGAGCGGAGTTTAAAAACATATACGTCAACGACTTAACACCGCTGTCGAATTCAGCTCGAAAAATCGCAGGTCAGAAAATCTGTTACGGCGATATCGTCATCGTAAACCCAATAATAATGAAAGCTGTGCTTATCGAACTTCAGGGAGAGGTTATCCATGGTTCAGGCGCCGTGCTGGACCACGATGCCGCACGAATGACAGCATTACAAAGCATGGGATACGACGTATTTCTTGTAACCCATGACATGCTCAATGATCACGATCAGCTTGATGCCATCATTCACAGTGTGTGTGAGCGATTGGAGTTGCGCTACAAACCAAAAACCGAGGCGATGAGATGCGCTGAGACCAGATTGCGAGCCAACGTTCTGTGCAATTGGCTTGGTATTGGTAAGTAATATTGTTCAAGTGAGCATTATTACTACTTTATATGCTGCCAGTAATTAAGTGCCATTTTAAAACCACGCCGGTTTACTACGTTGGATTGGGGGTAGCTGAGCACACCGAATTCGTCGCTCGTAAAACCGCAGGTAGAATGCCTGCCCGTTTTGCGAATGTAGGCGTGTGGTCGGAAATCCGGGAATCGTCGCAGTAAACCGGTCTGTTTATGAAGCGACCAGCTGGCGCGAGCTGCGCACGGTTCAGTAAATTGACCCGAAGGCGCGGAGAGGGGCTCAGACGAAACCCTCCCGCGGAAGCACCGCGGATTGCTTTGTTCTGGCCGGCGGCACCTGGGGCGACATGCGCGCCCCGGGAAGGAGGGCGGCGGGCTTGCCGCTGCCCGCGGGGCGCGCCCCGCGGGCTATTTCGGGCATCGTGTGTCCCTTCGGCCCCGCGCCGTTCCACGCACCGTAAAATCTTTTCCAAAATTGTCCTTGCATCGGCGGGGGAGTTCCCGTATAGTACTTTCTCGCACGGGGGCGTAGCTCAGCTGGGAGAGCGCTTGACTGGCAGTCAAGAGGTCAGGGGTTCGATCCCCCTCGTCTCCACCCGAGCATTGAATGAGGCTCCAACGCAAGTTGGGGCCTTTTTTCATATCTATCGATTTACGCCATGTGTTGACTGAGCAGCATCTTGGCGACATACCCATTGTTAATTACGAATATGAATGTTAATAACTTTACGTATCTGGATAGCAAACCTGGTCTGCAGCGCCAATAACAAAGAGGCCGGGCGTAATGCCCAGCCTCGAAATACTCTGGTGGGCCCTCCGGGATTCGAACCCAGAACCCAGGGATTATGAGTCCCCTGCGCTAACCGTTGCGCCAAGAGCCCTTATGAACGGTGAATGCAATTCTAGCAAAGGCAACTCAGGCCTAATTTCTTCGCTTCACGTCGTGAAATACTACCATGCACGAGCAAGTCGCACAACGCAAGATCAAGTTCGATGCTAAACAACAGCTAATCTAGGCCCGTCGCAGATAAGGAGTGTTTTATAAAAAGTTAAGGCCTTAAATTCAGGGCTTCAAGACATTTCAGCGTGAAATCAACCTGATGCCATTTCAAAACCATGCCCGTTTACTACGACGGATCGGCGACCTTCGACCACCGCGTGTTCTCAGTTTGCAAAACCGCAGGTAGAGAGTCCGACGGTTACACGAAAAGGCGTGCGTGGTCGAACATTACAGATACATCGTAGTAAACCGGCATAGTTCTGAGGCGCAGATGAGGGACGGTTCGCAATCGGACCCGATAATGGGACTGGCGACGCATAGGAAATCCGGTTGCGCGGAGAGGGTCGCGTTCCGCGCGCCAAGTCGGCCGGCGTAGGGGCCGTGCGGGGGCCAGGCGCTCCGCAGGCTGGCCCGGCCCCGCGCGACTCCGGCGCCCGCCCCCGGAAAGTTTTTCCAAAAATGTCCTTGCATCGGCGGGGGAGTTCCCGTATAGTACTTTCTTGCACGGGGGCGTAGCTCAGCTGGGAGAGCGCTTGACTGGCAGTCAAGAGGTCAGGGGTTCGATCCCCCTCGTCTCCACCCGAGCATTGAATGAGGCTCCAACGCAAGTTGGGGCCTTTTTTCATATAGGCACACAAGGTCAAAGGCGGCACCATGATCCTCCTGGTCGACAAGATCGAAAAAAGCTTCGGCGCGCGCGTCCTCTTTAGCGGCGCGTCCTTCCAGATCAACCCCGGCGAGCGCTTCGCGCTCGTGGGCCCCAACGGCGCCGGCAAAACCACCATGCTCAAGATCATCATGGGCATCGATAGCCCCGACGCCGGCCAGGTCCAGTACGCCAAGGACTGCCAGGTGGGCTATCTAGAGCAAGAAACCAACCTGGAGCAAAAGGACACCACCATCCTCGCCGAGGTCATGGCCGCCGCCAAGGAAATTCGCCGCATGGGCGAGCGCGCCAACGAACTTCAGGCCCAGATCACCGAGCTCTCGGAACAGGGCAAGGACGTCAACGCGCTCCTTAACGAGTACGGCCAGGTCCAGGACCGCTTTGAGCACCTGGGCGGCTACGAGCTCGAGAGCAACGCGCGCAAAATCCTGTCCGGCCTGGGCTTTAAGGTCACCGACTTTGAGCGCCCGTGCTCCGAGTTCTCGGGCGGCTGGCAGATGCGCATCGCGCTGGCCAAGCTCTTCCTGCGCCACCCCGACCTGCTGCTTCTAGACGAGCCCACCAACCACCTGGACCTCGAGAGCGTCCAGTGGTTGCGCGGCTTTATTGCCAACTACGACGGCGCCGTCCTCATCGTCAGCCACGACCGCGCCTTCATGGACGCCTGCGTCGACCACGTCGCCGCACTCGAAAACCGTCGCGTGACCACCTACACCGGCAACTACAGCAGCTACCTCAAGCAGCGCGAGGACAACCTGGAGCAGATGCGCGCCAAGCGTGCCGCCCAGGAGCGTGACATCGCCCACATGCAGGTCTTCGTCGACAAGTTCCGCTACAAGCCCACCAAGGCCGCCCAGGCGCAGGAGCGCATCCGCAAGATCGAGCAGATCAAAAAGGAGCTCGTCATCCTGCCCGAGGGCCACAAGCACATCGATTTTAAGTTCCCTGACCCGCCGCGCTCGGGCGACATGGTCGTGGGTCTGGAGGGCGTGTCCAAGTCTTACGGCAACAAGCACATCTACAGCGATATCGACCTCAAGCTCTACCGCGGCGAGCACGTGGCGCTCGTCGGCCCCAACGGCGCCGGAAAGTCCACGCTCATGAAGATTCTCGCCGGCCTGGAGCCGCCCACCACCGGCACCCGCGATCTGGGCACAAACGTGGGCGTAGCCTACTACGCCCAACACGCACTCGAGGGCATGACCGAGTCCAATACCGTTCTGCAAGAGATCGACACCGTCACGCCCAAATGGACCGTGCCGCAGCAGCGCAGCCTGCTGGGCGCCTTCCTGTTTAGCGACAACGACTCCATCGAGAAGCAGGTCCGCGTCCTCTCCGGTGGCGAAAAGGCGCGGCTAGCGCTCGCCAAGATGCTCGTGGCCCCCGAGGCGCTCCTGTGCCTGGACGAGCCCACCAACCACCTGGACATCGACTCGGTGGACATGCTCGAGAACGCCCTGCAAAACTTCCCCGGCACCATCGTGCTGATCAGCCACGACGAGCACCTGGTACGCGCTGTGGCCAACCGCATCATTGACATCCGCGACGGCAAGGTCACGGTCTACGACGGCGACTACGACTACTACCTCTACAAGCGCGAGGACCTCGCAGCCCGCGCCGCCGCCGAGGCGGCAGGGGAGAGCGCACCGGCCGCGGCCAAGTCCGCTAAGGTCACCGCGGCCCAGTCCGATGCGCCCGCCGCACCCAAGCCTGCCGAGGGCAAAAAGACCAAGGAGCAAAAGCGCGCCGAGGCCCAGGCCCGCGCCGCGCTCAACAAAAAACTCAAGGGCGTGCGTAACCAGCTCAAGAAGATCGAGACGGAGCTCGACAAAAAGCGCGCCCGCTATGACGAGCTTATGGAATTGATGGCAAGCGAAGAGCTTTATGCCGATCAAGACAAGTTCAACGCCGCGCTGGGGGAATATAACGGCCTTAAGCAAGAGCTGCCCAAGCTCGAGGACGAATGGCTGGAGCTTTCCACCCAGATCGAAGAGGAGACCGCGCGTGAACTCTCGTAAGGCCGCTGCCGTGGCGATGAGCATCATCGCCATCGCGTGTCGCATCTGCGGCATTTTTATGAGCGCGATGACCGTGCTGCTGTGCTTTAGCGGCCTCACCGCCAAGCTGCAGATCGTTGGCTTTGTCGTTGAGCTTTCGCGTGCACTGCCGAGCGCCATCGCCGGCTACGGCGTCATCACGTCGCCTTTTGGCGGTGTGTTCCGCCTGGATTATGCTATCGTCGCTGTGATCCTGTTTGTAATTGACTACCTGCTCACGCGCGCCTCGCGCCGCGTCCGCTAGGGGAGCGTTATGTCCAGCAGCTACATCATGAACCTGCTCGCCAGTGCCGTTGCCGTCATCGTTGGCATCGTGATCCACGAGAGCGCGCACGCCGCCGCAGCCTGGGCGCTCGGCGACAAAACGGCTCGCTCGCGCGGCCGCGTCTCGCTCAACCCGCTCAACCATATCGACCCGTTTGGCACCATCATCCTGCCGCTGCTCATGCTCGCAGCCGGTGGCCCGGTGTTCGCCTTCGCCAAACCCGTACCCGTCTACCTCAACAACCTCAAGCACCCCAAGCGCGACGAGGTCCTGGTGAGCGTAGCCGGCCCCGCATCGAACATCGCACTCGCGTGTCTTGCTGCCGCCCTCATGCGCCTGACCTATGGCAACCTCTACACCAGCATGTCCTTTGCCGTGGCATCGCAGATCATGAACTTCGGCGCCACGTTCATCGTAGTCAACCTGTCACTCGCGTTCTTCAACCTCATCCCGATCCCGCCGCTCGACGGCTCGTCGATCATCGTGCCCTTCCTCAAGGGCAAGGCGCTCGCCAACTACTACCGCCTGCAGCAATACGCCATGCTCATCCTCATCCTGGTGCTGTACCTGCTGCCCATGTGGACCGGCATCGACGTAATCGGTCGCTATTTCGACGTTACCGTGTATCCGCTCGCTGAGCAGCTGCTTAACTTCGCAATCGCCGCCATCTAAGGTAAACTAACAGGTCGACCGTGCAAAACGGTCGTAACATGCACCCAAACCGCGCCGCGAAGGCGCCGTCAAAGGAGGTCGAAGATGTCGTATCGCGTGTCGACGCAGGTCTACAGCGGACCGTTCGACCTGCTGCTGCAGCTGGTAACCCGCCAAAAAGTAGATATCGGCGCCATCTCGATCAGTGAGGTGGCCGAGCAGTACCTTGCCGAGGCCGAGCGCATCGAGGCACTGGACCTGGACGTGGCGAGCGACTTTTTGCTGGTCGCGGCAACCCTTTTAGACATCAAGGCCGCCTCTCTGGTGCCGCAGGAGGCCCCACGCAAAGTCGATGACGACGATGACGAGTTCGACGAAGACCTCGAGGAACTCAGCGCGCTCGACGGCGACGCCCTGCGCGAGGTCCTGATCCAGCGCCTGATTGCCTACAAGCAGTTTAAGGGCGCGGCTGCGGCCCTCGGTGCCCGCATGCAGGCCGAAAGCCGCATGCACCCGCGTGTGGCCGGTCCCGACCCGGAGTTTCTGGGGCTCATGCCCGACTACCTGGCAGGCATCACCCTGCGCGGTCTCGCCGTCATCTGCGCCGACCTGGACGGCAAGCGACAGACCTTCCTGCTGGAGGCCGAGCACGTGGCGCCGCATCGCGTGCCGCTCGACCTGACCGTAGCCTCAGTCGACCGCTTTACCATGGCACACCAAACCTGCACCTTCCGCGAGCTACTGGACGGCGATGCCACCACCGAGCAGCTCGTCGTCACCTTCCTGGCCATGCTTGAGCTTGCCAAGCGCGGCTCGCTCACGCTGAGCCAGGACGAGATCTTCGGAACCATCTGCATCAACCGAGTCGAGGGAGCCGAGGCATACGTGCCCGGCGAGGGCCCCGAGCTCACTGAATAGGAGCCGCAACCATGTCAACCCTTTCCACGCTGGAGGCAAATAGCCTCAAAGGTGCCCTCGAGGCGCTGCTGCTGGTGTCGAGCGACCCGGTAAGTGCGCCCGCGCTGGCCGGCGCACTGGATATCGCCCCCGGCGAGTGCGCGTCGCTGCTCGCCGAGCTCAAGGTTGAGTACGAGGAGGCCAACCGCGGCTTTCAGCTGCGCGAGGTCGCCGGCGGCTGGCGCCTGTTCACGCACCCCGCCTACCACGACGTGGTCGAGGCCTATGTGTTGAGCTGGGACACGCAAAAGCTGTCCCAGGCGGCGCTCGAAACCCTGGCCGTCATCGCATACCACCAGCCCGTAACGCGCGAGGTGGTCAAGGGCATCCGCGGCGTCAACTCAGACGGCGTCATCGCGTCGCTCGTGGACAAGGGTCTGGTGCGCGAGCTCGGCCGTGACCCCCAGCGCGGCCAGGCCATCATTTACGGCACGACCAACGCCTTCTTGGAAAAGTTCGGTCTGCGCTCCACCCGCGACCTGCCCGATCTGGAGCAGTTTGCCCCCGACGAGCAGTCGCGCCAGTTTATCCGTGAGCGCCTGAGCGGCCGCAGCATTCAGTCCACGCTCGAGGATCAGGCCGAGGACCTGGACGAAGAGCGCGAACTGCTTGATACCGATGTTGAAGATGTTGAGGCAGTCGAGGACTTGGAGACCCTGGTCGTCGACGAGACCTCGGAGGATTTGCATGACGAGGACTAACGAAGCAGGGGAGACGCGCGCCATGGGCAACGCAGTACCCGCAGCCGACGCCCAGCCCGTCTACCCGCACACCATGCGCCTGCAGCGCTTTTTGGCGCGTGCGGGCGTGGCGAGCCGCCGCGGCTCGGAGGACCTGATGACCGCCGGCCGCGTGACCGTTAACGGCGAGGTCGCGACCGAGCTGGGCACCAAGGTCGATGTCGACCGCGATCACATTGAGGTCGACGGCATGCCCGTCAAGCTCAATCAAGGCGCCGTGTACCTGATGCTCTACAAGCCGACCGGCTACCTCACCACCATGAGCGACCCGCAGGAGCGCCCCTGTGTAGCGGACCTGGTTCCCCGCGACCGCTTTCCGGGTCTGTTCCCGGTGGGCCGCCTGGACCGCGACACCACGGGCCTCTTGCTCTTTACCACCGATGGCGACCTGTCGCAGGACCTGCTGCACCCGAGCAAGCACGTCTACAAGACCTACCAGGCACTTGTTGACGGCGAACTGTCCGACCGCGACCTCACGCCGTTACGCCGTGGCATCGAGCTCGACGACGGCCTATGCCAGCCGGCAATCTGCCGTGTCATTAACGCGCGCGAGGCCGAGGCCGTGGCTCCGCAAGGCATCAAGCCCGGTACCACCGCCGTGGAGGTCATCATCCGCGAAGGCCGCAAGAACCAGGTCAAGCGCATGCTGAGCAAGATCCACCACCCGGTGATCCGCCTGCACCGCTGCAACTTTGCCGGCCTGGAGCTCAAGGACGTGGCCAAGGGCTCGTGGCGCGAGCTCACCGACCGCGAGGTGCAGATCCTCAAAAGCGGTGGCATCCCTCCCAAGCAGGCCAGCGCCATGCGCGGCGGCAAGCCCCAAAACACGCCCGCCAGCCGCACGCGTCACCACGGCAGCCACGGCTCCGCACCCAAGCGCAACACCTACCGTGAGCGCTACACGGGCTAGGCAACTCGCCGCGCCCCAACGCCCGCGAACCATACCAGCACGTCACCCATCGAAAGGAAGCATTGCATGATCGTCGCCATCGACGGCCCCGCCGGTTCCGGCAAGTCCACCATCGCTAAGGAGATCGCCCGTCAGCTTGGCTTTAACAAGCTCGACACGGGCGCCATGTATCGCGCCGTCACCTTCGCCGCGCTCGACCGCGGCATCGACCTGGACGACGAGGCAGCCATCGATGCCCTCGCCGAGCAGATCGAAATCCGCTTTACCAACGGTACCGGCGAGGACACGCGCCTGACCATCGACGGCGCGGACGCATCGGCCGCCATTCGTACCCCGCAGGTTGACGCTAACGTGTCCAAGGTCTCGGCCTACCCGGGCGTGCGCGCCGCCATGCTCATCCATCAGCGCCGTGCCGCAGAGGACCGCGATATCGTGGCCGAGGGTCGCGACATCGGAACCGTCGTGTTCCCTAACGCGCAGGTCAAGGTCTTCCTGACCGCCGACCCGCGTGAGCGCGCCCGCCGCCGCGTGCTGCAGCGTCACCAAAACGACGCCCAGCCGCTCACGTCCGAGCAGCTCGAGGCCGAGGTCGACGAGACGCTCAACGCCCTTAAGCAGCGCGACAAGCTCGACAGCAGCCGCGAGGTCGCCCCGCTCGTACCCGCCGAGGACGCCGTGCACGTCGACTCCACCGCCCACACCATCGACGAGGTCGTCCGCATTATCGAGGACCTCATCAACCAAAGGAGGTAGCCCATGCGCCTGTTTAAGCAGACGCCCGAGGACTATTACAACGCCCCCTACGCCGAGTTCCCGGCGCTCATCCGCGGCACTGTCGTCGTGGTTATGGCCATCCTTTGGGCCTTCTCCAAGCTCATGTGGCGCTGGAAGGTCGAGGATGCCGACCTGCTGTTTGAGCGCCAAGAAGGCCGCGGCAGCGTGGTCATCTGCAACCACACCTCGATGGCCGAGCTCTTGGCCGTGGAGACGGCGCTGTTCTTTGGGGGGCGCCGCATTCGTCCCATCTTTAAGTCCGAGTTCGCCAAGAGCAAGATTGTGCGCTGGGCCTTCAGCCGCGTTGGCGGCATCCCCGTGGAGCGTGGTACTGCCGATATGAAGTGCCTGCGCGCCGCCCAGCATGCGCTGCAGCGCGGCGAGGACGTCCTGATTTTCCCCGAGGGCACGCGCATCCGCTCGCGCGATATCAAGCCCGAGGTCCACGGCGGTTTTGCGCTCATCGCTCAGATGGGCAAGGCACCTGTGAACCCGCTCGCCATTTGCGGCTGGTCCGACATCACGCCCGCGGGCAAAAAGATCATGCGTCCCAAGAAATGCTGGATCCGCGCCGGCAAGGCCGTCTCGCTTTCCGACGCACCGGCCGGGCTTAAACGCACGGAGCGCCTGGAATGGTTTGAGTCCGAGGCCATGAACCGCGTCTACGCCATGCGAGACGACCTTTGCGCCGAGCATCCAGGCAGGTTCTAGCCATGAGCGAGAATGTGACGAACACCGCCGCGACTGCGTCTGACCAGGCAACCGCGCCCACCATCGAGATCGCCGCCCACGCCGGCACTTGCTACGGCGTACAGCGTGCGCTCGATATGGCGCTGGCCGCCGCGCCGCAGGCAGGGGAGTGCACTCAGGTCCATACCTTGGGTCCGCTCATCCATAACCCCATCGTGGTGCGCGAGCTCGCTGAGGCAGGCGTTGGCTTGGCCGAAAACCTGGACGACGCATCGTCGGGTACCGTGATCATCCGCGCCCACGGCGTGGTGCCACAGGTGATCGATGCTGCCCGCAAGCGCGATCTCAACGTGGTCGACGCCACCTGCCCTTACGTCAAGAAGGTCCACGTGGCTGCCGAGCGGCTGGTGCGCGAGGGCTATCGCGTACTCGTCGTGGGTGAGCCGGGCCATCCCGAGGTGGAGGGCATCCTAGGCCACGCCGGCAATGATGCGCAGGTCGTGAGCTGTGCCGCCGATGCCAACGCCTTGTCGCTCAAGGGCAAGGTGGGCCTGGTTGTGCAGACCACCCAGACCGCGCAGAACCTCGCCGAGATCGTGGCTGCCATCACCCCGCGCGTGCAGGAGCTGCGCGTGATCAACACCATCTGCGCCGCCACGAGCGAGCGCCAACAGGCAGCCGCATCACTTGCCAAACGCTGTGATTGCATGGTCATCGTGGGTGGCAAGAACTCGGGTAACACCCGCCGCCTGGCTCAGATTTGCGCAGACGCCTGCGAGCACACGCATCACATCGAGGAAGCTTCCGAGCTCCAGGCCGCGTGGTTTACCGACGCTCACCACATCGGCATCACCGCCGGAGCCTCCACCCCGCAAGAACACATCGAGCGCGCCGTCGAGCGCATCAAGGAGCTTTGCCGCTAATCATGGACCAGACCGTACCCGCATACGCCGCCGAGGTGGCCGATTACGGGCGCAGCCGCGACCCCGAGCCGGGTGAGGGCGCGCTCGTTAAGAACGTGCGTCCCGAGTCGCCCGCATGGGATGTGGGTATCGAGCCGGGCATGCGCGTGCTCACGGTCAACGGCGAGCAACTCACCGACATGATCGTATGGCTTTGGGAAGCAGACGACGACACCGTTGATTTGGAGGTATTCGACCCGCGCGACGGCACCGTCACCCCCGTCGAGCTTGACCGCTTTCCCGGCGAGGATTGGGGTTTGGAGTTCGATGGCCCCATCTTCGACGGCATGCGTACCTGTGTGAACGCCTGCGTGTTCTGCTTTATGACCATGCTGCCCAAGGGTGGCCGCTCCACGCTCTACATCCGCGACGATGACTATCGCCTGAGCTTTTTGCAGGGCAACTTCGTCACGCTCACGAACCTCACCGACGAGGACGTGCAAAACGTCATCCAACGCAACATGAGCCCCATGAACGTGTCGGTCCATGCCGTGAGCCCCGACGTCCGCCGTCGTATGATGGGCCGCAACGCCCAGCGCGGCATGGACGTACTCGAGGCCATCATGGCCGCCGGCATCGAGATTCACGCGCAGATCGTGTTGTGCCCCGGCATGAACGACGGCGAGGAGCTGGAAAAGACCCTGCGCTTTTGCGAGGAGCACGAGCAAATCACAAGCCTGGGCATTGTGCCGCTCGGTTTTACCAAGCACCAAAACCGCTTTAGCTGGTCATACAGCGACAAGCCCGAACTGGCGCGCGAGACCATTGCCATGATCCGTCCCTACCAGGACCGCGCCTTCGAGCGTTTTGGCCGCCACACCTTCCAGATGAGCGACGAGTTCTACCTGGACGCCGGCATCGATCCGCCCGAGGCGGACTTTTACGACGGCTATCCGCAGTACTACGACGGTATCGGCATGATCCGCTCATACCTAGACGAGACGGACGATGTGCTTGCCGCCGATGCCGAGCGACTGGCCCGCGTCCGCAAGGCCATCGCCGCTCGCAGCCAGCACCTGCTGTGCCTCTCGGGCGCCAGCGCACGCGACACCGTGGCACGTTTCGTGGAATCGCCGCAGGGGCTCGCCGGCACCGTCACGGCCATCAAGAATCGCTACTTTGGCGGCAACGTGGACGTGACCGGCCTCATCGTCGCCTGCGACATTCTGGAACAGCTGCCGCAGGACCTCTCGGGGGTTATGCTCTTTATGCCTAAGCTCATGTTCAACGCTGACGGCATGACGCTTGACGAGTATCATCGTGACGATTTACTCGCAAGCCTTACCAGTCGCGGCGCCGAGGTTCATGTGGTGTCGACCATGCCGCATGAGCTGCTCGATACCCTGGAGCACATCCTTGGCATAACGCCCGCCAATTCAACTATTCCCGCTGACCCTACCCATTAAAGGAGAGCAGATGAAACCTATCGTCGCCGTCGTCGGACGCCCCAACGTGGGCAAGTCCACGCTCGTCAACCGCCTGGCCCAGACCTCGGACGCCATCGTCCACGAGTCCCGCGGCGTCACGCGCGACCGCTCGTACCACACGGCCGATTGGAACGGCCGCGAGTTCACCATCGTCGACACGGGCGGCATCGAACCGCTCAAGAGCGATGACGTCTTCGCCACGTCCATTCGCGACCAGGCCCTCGCCGCCGCCGAGGAAGCCGCCGTCATCCTGTTTGTGGTCGACGGCCGCACCGGCGTCACCGAGGAGGACGAGTCGGTCGCCCGTATGCTCAAGCGCTGCGACAAGCCGGTCTTTCTGCTGGTGAACAAGCTCGACAACCCCGATCGCGAGAACGACAGCATCTGGGAGTTCTATTCGCTCGGCATCGGTGAGCCCACGCCGCTTTCGGCCCTGCATGGTCATGGCACGGGCGACCTGCTCGACGATATCGTGGCCCTGCTTCCGGAGGAAGAGGACGAGGTCGCCGATGAGTTCCCCGACGCGCTGAATGTGGCCATCATCGGCCGCCCCAACGCTGGTAAGTCCTCGCTGTTCAACCGCATCCTGGGCGCCGACCGTTCCATCGTGTCCAACATTGCCGGCACCACGCGCGACGCCATCGACACCGTCGTGGAGCGCAACGGCAAGCACTACCGCATGGTCGACACCGCGGGCATTCGTAAGAAGAGCACCGTGTACGAAAACATCGAGTACTACTCGATGGTCCGCGGCCTGCGCGCCATCGATCGCGCCGACGTGGCGCTGCTCGTCGTCGACGCCTCCGTGGGCGTTACCGAGCAGGACCAGAAGGTCATGGGTCTTGCCATCGAGCGCGGCTGCGCCATCGTTGTGCTGCTCAACAAATGGGATCTGCTCGACGACGACCGTAAGCGCGAGGCCTGCATGGAGACCATCGACCGCCGTCTGGGCGTCATGGCTCCCTGGGCCCAGTACCTGCGCATCTCTGCCCTGACCGGCCGCAGCGTCGAGAAGATCTGGGCAATGGTAGACGCCGCCGAAAAGACGCGCTCGCAAAAGATCAGCACCTCGCGCCTCAACACGTTCCTCACCGACCTGCGCGAGTTTGGTCATACCGTGGTGGACGGCAAGCGCCGCCTGCGCATGCACTACGTGACCCAGACGGGCGTCAACCCGCCGACGTTCACGTTCTTCGTCAACCATAGTGATCTGGTCAACGACACCTACCAGCGCTACGTGGAGAACCGCATGCGCTCGACCTTCAACTTTGCCGGCACGCCCATTCGACTCTTCTTTAGGAAGAAGGAGCAAAAGGATGCATAATCCGATTCTGCTGACCGCCATCTGCGCCGTGGTCTCGTTCTTTATCGGAGCGATTCCGTTTGGCCTGATCCTGGGCCGCGTGTTCAACCACACCGACATTCGCAAGGCGGGCTCCGGCAACATCGGCACCACCAACGCGCTGCGTGTGGCCGGTCCCAAGGTGGCCGCGCTCACGCTGCTGCTCGACTGCCTTAAGGGCGCCATCTGCGTCCTTATCGCCCGTCCGCTCATCGCGAGCGTGGGCTATGGCTTTCCTGTAAGCATCGTGGCGCCTGGAGCCCCCGGTGACTGGATGCTCGGCGTCATCTGCCTGGCTGCAGTGTGGGGCCACATCTTCTCGCCCTACCTCAACTTCCATGGCGGCAAGGGTATCGCCGTGGGCTTGGGCGTCATCCTCGCCTGGTACTGGCCCATCGGGCTTTCGCTGCTGGGCATGTTTATCGTGGCCGTCGCCATCACCAAGTTTGTGTCGGTAGGCTCGCTTGCCGCGGCCATCGGTCTTCCCATCGCCGCCTGCGCGGTCTTTCCGTACAGCAGCCTAGGACTTAAGTTTTGCATGGTGATGATCGGCATCACCGTGGTGTGGGCTCATCGTGCGAACATCAAAAAGCTCATGACCGGTAAGGAGTCCAAGCTCTCGTTTACCAAGCGCGTCACCGAGCCCGACGATAAGTAGGAGAGAGTCATGAATGTTGCGCTGATTGGCTCTGGCTCCTGGGGAACCGCCGTCGCCGGCCTTGCCGCCGCGCGAGCCGAGCGCGTGACCATGTGGGCCCACAGCGAGCAGACGGCCTCCGGCATTAACGGCGAGCACCGCAACCCGCGCTATCTGGTGGACTACGTGCTGCCGGAAAACGTTGTCGCTACGACGGACCTGGCCCAGGCGCTTGACGGCGCCGAGGCCATCATCTTTGCCGTTCCTTCGACGCACCTTCGCAGCGTGTGCCATCAGGCAGCGCCCTTCATCGCCGCCGACACCCCGGTACTCTGCCTTACGAAGGGCATTGAGCCCGAGTCCGGCCTGCTCATGAGCGAGGTCATCGCCAGTGAGATCGGAAACGAGTCGCGTGTCGCGGCGCTCTCGGGCCCCAACCATGCGGAGGAGATCTGCCGCGGCGGGCTTTCTGCCGCCGTCATCGCCAGCGAAGATCCGCAGATAGGGGAGACCTTTAAGGACCTGCTCTTGTCCATGGCCTTCCGCATCTATCTGTCGCAGGACATGACCGGTGTCGAGGTCTGCGGCGCCATGAAAAACGTCATCGCCATCGTGTGCGGCATTTCCGCCGGCTCCGGCGCAGGCGACAACACGCTCGCCCTCATCATGACGCGCGGCCTGGCCGAGATCAGCCGTCTGGTGCACGCCCGCGGCGGACAAGCCATGACCTGCATGGGACTCGCCGGCATGGGCGACCTCATTGCCACCTGCACCTCAGAGCATTCGCGCAACCGCACCTTTGGCTACGAGTTTGCCCACGGCGTGTCGCTCGACGAGTACCAGACGCGCACGCATATGGTGGTGGAGGGCGCCGTCGCCGCCCGCAGCGTCAGCGAGCTTGCCCGTTCACTGGGCGTAGACATTCCGCTCACCTTTGCCGTCGAGCAAACGCTCTACAACGGTGTTACTTTGGATAGGGCGCTCGAGATTCTCACCGACCGCGTCCCTTCTCAAGAGTTCTACGGACTCACCGACTAGCGCAGAAAGGCTACTACCATGGGTTCCATCAAAATCGCTCCATCCGTCCTTTCGGCCGACATGGCCAACCTGAAAGGCGAGCTCGACAAGATCGCCGGTGCCGACTACGTGCACTTCGACGTCATGGACGGTCACTTTACCGGCAACCTGACCTTTGGCGTCGATATCCTCAAGGCCGTCAAGCGCTCCACCGATGTGCCGGTCGACGCGCACCTGATGGTGTCGAACCCAGACGAGACGGTCGATTGGTACGCAGACGCCGGTGCCGACATGATCACCGTGCACTACGAGGCTTCCACGCACCTGCACCGCACGCTCACCCATCTGCAGCAGCGCGGCGTCAAGGCCGGCGTGGTGCTCAACCCCGCAACGCCCGTCTGCGTGCTCGAGAGCATCATCGACGTCGTCGATATGGTGCTGCTGATGAGCGTGAACCCCGGCTTTGGCGGCCAGAGCTTTATCCCAGGCACGCTGCCTAAGCTGCACGAGCTCAAAGCCATGTGCGAGCGCCACGGCGTATCGCCCCTGATCGAGGTCGACGGTGGCATTTCTTCAAAGAACATCGCCGAGGTCGTTAAGGCCGGCGCCAACGTGCTCGTAGCCGGCTCCGCCGTATTTAAGTCCCAAGATCCCGCCGCCGAGGTTGCGCTGCTGCAGAAGCTGGGCAATGAGGCCGCACAGGAGGCATAAACCCTTATGACCGCAGGTCAAAACCGCATACCCGTGAATCTTGACTATGCCGCCTCGACGCCCATGCGCGCCGAGGCGCTCCTTGCGCAGCGCAAGTACGACAACAGCGAGCTTGCCGGCGTCAACCCCAACTCGCTGCACTCGCTTGGCCGCAAGGCCGCCGCACGCCTGGAAGTCACCCGTCGCGAGATCGCCCGTAGCTTTGGCGCACGCGTTCGCCCGTCCGAGATCATCCTTACCAACGGCGGTACCGAGGCCAACCAGCTGGCGCTGCTCGGTCTTGCCGAGGGCGCTCGTCAGCGCGATCGCAAGCGCGATCGCGTAATCGTTTCGGCCATCGAGCACGATTCGATTCTGGACAACCTGCCGCTGCTGCGTGCCGCCGGCTTTACCGTCGACTTGGTGCAGCCCTGCCGCGCGGGCTACATAGAGCCTGCCACGCTTGTCGAGCTGCTCGGCGACGACGTTGCGCTCGTGAGCATTATGGTCGCCAACAACGAGACCGGCGTGGTGCAGCCCATCCGTGAGCTGGCCGCCGCCGCACATGCTGCCGGCGCCTTGTTTCATACCGATGCCATCCAGGGCTACTTGCATATTCCGCTCGATGTCACCGAGCTGGGCGTCGATGCCATGACCGTTGCCGCGCACAAGATCGGCGGCCCTGTGGCATCCGGTGCACTCTACCTTAAGAACCGCACGCCGCTGCGTCCGCGCATCTTTGGCGGTGGACAGGAAGCCGGCCGTCGCGCCGGTACGCAGGATCTGCGCACGCAGCTGGCTTTTGCCGCTGCCGCTTCCGTGTTGCTGCCGAATGTGGGCCAGGAGCGTGCGACGCTGCAGGCCCTGTCCGACAAGCTCTACGCCACGCTTACGGCCCATCCTCGCATTCACGCCACAATGGGCGACTACGCGCAGGCCGATCGTCTGCCGGGTATGGTTTCGATCTACGTCGACGGCATGGACTCCGAGGAGCTCATCATCAAGCTCGATGCCGCCGGTTTTGAGGTTTCGGCCGGATCGGCTTGCTCGAGCGGCAGCATGGACCCGAGCCACGTGCTCAGCGCCATGGGCATTGGTCGTGAACAGGCATTGGGGTCGCTGCGCATCTCGTTTGATGACCGCGTGAACCCTGCCGACCTGGATGATTTTGCCCAGACGCTGCTTTCGATCGTAGGCGCCGCATGATCGTCTCCGAGCTTGAACGTGCGCTGCTGGCGCGCTATCCCAAGGCGGACGCCGAGGGCTGGGATCATGTTGGGCTATCTGTGGGAGATCCCTCTGCTGATATCACCGGCGTGGCCTGCGCACTCGACGCGACCGAGGCCAACGTGCACCGCGCCCAGGAGGCCGGCGCCAACGTGCTGCTGACGCATCATCCCATCTATATCAAGGCGCCCGAGGCCTTTTGTCCGGCCGATTCCGCGCGTCCCCAGTGTAGCGCTGCGTTGTACGAGGCGGCTCGTTGCGGGGTGAGCATTATCTCGCTCCATACCAACCTGGACCGCTCGCACGAAGCGCGCGTTCGCCTGAGCGAGCTGCTGGACGCCGAGCCCATAAGCTCGCTGGAGCATGTGGACGAACCTGAGCTCACCGGTCTGGGCGCACTCGCGACCCTCCACGACGTCTGCAACCTGCGCGATCTCGCCAACCGTGCCGCCACGGCCTTTGGCAGCGACCCGCGCGTATGGGGCGAAGCCGAGCACCCGTGCCGCACCGTCGCCATTCTTGGCGGCTCCCTCGGCGACTTTGGTGAGCTTGCCATCGCCGCGGGCGCAGATGTTATTGTGACCGGAGAGGCCGGCTACCACGTGGCGCAGGACCTTGCCTTGCGTGGCCTGAGCGTGATTCTGCTCGGCCACGACCGCTCCGAGGAGCCGTTCGTGGATATCTTGATGAACTCTGCAGTTGACGCCGGGGTCAACCCCCGTCATACGATTAAAATACTGAACCCTTGCCAATGGTGGACTGTGACAAAAGGAGAGAACTTATGAGCGCCGGCGCTACGCTACTCAAGCTGCAACAGATCGATTTGGAGCTCGCCCGCAACAAGAGCGAACTTGCCAATATGCCGGAGCTCAAGGAGCTCGCTTCTAAGCGCAAGACCTATGTGAAGCTCAAGGCCGAGATGACCAAGCTCTACGCCCAGCGCAAGGACCTGGACATTGAGCTCGACGACCTCAACACCACCGAGATCCAGACCAACAACGCCATCGAGGCTGCAAAGAAGCGTCACGTCGACGGCTCTGATTACCGCGAGGTGCAGGACCTGGAGAATGAGCTTGCCACCCTGGCGAAGCGACTGGACAAGATCGAGCACACCCGCAAGGATGTCGTTGTCGCCCATAAGGAGGCGCTCGACCACGAGGCTCGCGCGCAGGCCATTATCGCTAAGTTCGAGGAGGGCGTGAAGGCAGATACCAAGGCCGCTCGTGCTAAGGCTGCCGATCTCCAGGCCCAGATTGACGCCGCTACCAAGGAGCGCACCGCGCTGGCTGCCACGCTGCCGACTGACGTGCTCACCGATTACGAGCGCCTGCTCAAGCAGTTCCGCGGCCTGGCCGTCGAGACCATCCAGGGCAACATCCCCACGGTCTGCCACACCGCGCTGCAGGCATCGTCCATGAGCGACCTCAACCACGACGGTAGCGAGATCACGCACTGCCCGTACTGCCACCGCCTCCTAGTACTCCCGAGCAAGGAAGCCTAGCGATGACGGCGGCATCCAACAATTCAATGCAACTTGAGGGAAAAACGATCCTGCTGGGCATTACCGGCGGGATCGCCGCCTATAAGTCGTGCAATATCGTGCGCCTGTTGCAAAAGCGCGGCGCGCGCGTCAAGGTCGTTATGAGCGAGCATGCCACGGAGTTCGTGGGGCCGCTTACCTTCCGCGCGCTCACCAATGAGCCGGTCGCTGTTGGGCTATTCGACGACCCGTCTGACCCCATCCACCATATCTCGCTTGCGCAGGAGCCCGATCTAGTGGTCGTGGCGCCCGCGACGTCCAATATCATCGCCAAGATGGCCAACGGCATCGCCGACGACCTCATCTCCACCACGCTGCTAGCCACGCCGCGACCCATCGTGATCGCACCCGCTATGAATAACGGCATGTGGAAAGCTCCGGCGACGCAGGCCAACATGACCACGTTGCGCGACCGCGGTGTCCATGTGGTGGGACCCGGCAGCGGCTACCTTGCCTGCGGCGACGTGGACACGGGGCGCATGAGCGAGCCAGAGGACATCGTCGAAGCCATCTGCGAGGTGCTCAACCCCGCGCCTCAGGACCTGGTAGGTAAGCACATCGTGATTACCGCCGGCCCCACGCACGAACCGATAGACCCCGTGCGCTTCATCGGTAACCGGTCGTCGGGCAAGATGGGCATCGCCCTGGCGGGGGAGGCTGCTCGCCGCGGTGCTGCGGTCACGCTCGTGCTGGGACCGACATCGCTCGATGTGCCCCGCGGCGTGGCGTGCGTACGCGTGCAGACCGCCGCAGAGATGCTGCAGGCGGCGACGAGCGCCTTCCAGACGGCCGACGTGGCCATTTGCGCCGCCGCCGTCGCCGACTACACTCCAGCGGCCCCTGCGGACCATAAGCTCAAAAAGTCCAACGAACGCTTGGATCACATCGAGCTCGTCGAAACGGTCGATATCTTGGCCGAGCTCTCGCGCCAGAAGGGCGAGCGATGCGTGATCGGATTTGCGGCCGAGACCGATAACGTCGTGGAGTACGCGCAGCGCAAACTCGCGCGCAAGGGCTGCGATGCCATTATCGCCAACGATGTCTCGCGCGCCGATTCGGGCTTTGGAACCGACACTAACAAGGCCTGGATTGTAAGCACAACGGGCACGCAAGAGCTTCCCGTGCTAACAAAACCCCAGCTCGCAGATACAATTTTGGACTTGCTTCAAAAATTGTAAAAAAGTTCTTGCACAAGTCTAAAGTTTCGGGTTAATATACTTCCTGTTGCGAGCGAGAGCAGAGCAACAGACAAAAGCTTCGGGACGTGGCGCAGCTTGGTAGCGCACTTGACTGGGGGTCAAGGGGTCGCTGGTTCGAATCCAGTCGTCCCGACCAGAAGTTTGCAGGTCAGGCACCTAGTGCCTGACCTTTTTAATATGAGAAAGCCATTGTCAATAGGCGTGTTTGTTCGAGCCCGGTTTTAAACCGGGCTTTTTCGTTTCCCGTCGGGAGGGGCCGCGCACGCTGCACGTTTAGTCGACGCTTGCCTGGCAAGCTAA
>ENA-OQNN01000053-OQNN01000053.1-human-gut-metagenome-genome-assembly--contig:-NODE-53-length-137452-cov-7.408913_pt1 | contig 137452 bp, 102 predicted proteins | sample MGYA00242624_ERZ504870 | MGnify/ENA primary metagenome ERZ504870 (study PRJEB26092, sample SAMD00036379) | human gut metagenome | host: Homo sapiens | study: EMG produced TPA metagenomics assembly of... | reverse complement strand
TAAAGGCTGCCTTTTACACAGCCATACAGGACGATTGTATTCGCAAAAATCCGTTTGACTTCCAGTTGAACACAGTCCTTGAAGATGATACGGAACCAAAGGAACCTCTATCCCCTACGCAGGAAGCGGCTTTTCTGTCCTTTGTGCAGCATGATACAGTTTATCAGAAATACTACGACGAGATTATCATACTGTTAGGGACAGGGCTTCGCATTTCGGAACTCTGCGGACTGACGGAAGCTGACATTGACTTAGACAAACAGCTTATCAATGTAGACCACCAACTTTTGAAGATTGCAGATGTGGGCTACTATGTGGAAACGCCTAAGACGAAAAGCGGCAACCGGGTTATTCCTATGAGTGAAAAAGTGTTGGAAGCATTTCAACGGGTGCTGAACAAACGGAAATATGCACAGCCTGTTATTTTGGAGGGCTACACAAAGTTTCTGTTCCTTAACCGGAACGGCTTGCCAAAAGTGGCAGTCAACTATGAAAGTATGTTCCGAGGGCTTGTAAGGAAATACAACAAAACGCAAAAGGTCGCATTGCCAAAAGTAATGACACCGCACACCTTACGCCACACATTCTGCACCACGTTAGCAAATGCGGGAATGAACCCTAAAGCATTGCAATATATCATGGGACATTCCAACATCAATATGACGCTGAACTATTACGCACACACAACTTCCGAAACGTCAATAACCGAAATGAAGCGGCTGATTGCATAGTAGTAAATGGAGAATTTACTACTCCACATACTACTTTTGAACACAAAAACATACGGGGATATAAGAAGATTTGAGAGTATCTTCCACAATGAAAAATGCCGGAAAAGCCTGTAACAATAGGCTATACCGGCATATAAGAACTTTTGAAAAGATAATCAAAAATTACTTTGTGATTTATAGTAAATATGTATTCTTTATTTTCATCTCCTAACACAACAATTTTCCCATCCACATCATAAACATAAAAATCATGCACAAATTTCGCCAATCCGCATTCTTTCAATTCATCCGCAATTTGCTGCGCTTTCTCCCGCGTAATCTCTTCCTGATGCAAATATCCAACATGCACTTCATACTCAAATCCTCTTTTTTCAAAGAACTCCAAAAGCTCTTTCTGCACTTCCTGCGGATTTTTTCCTGCCTGTCTGATTTTTGCTAGATCTGTATTTATTTTTATTCTGGATCTCTTTTGAATCATTTGTTTTCCTCTTTTCCTGGCTGTTTAACCTACTCTGCCGTAAAGGTTTCGTCCTTGAAAAGTTCTGCCCAGGCAACAACTTCATCTGTATCAACAATCATCCCGCCTGAGCCAAGATTTGCGTAAAAATACTTCTCAGCATCGTTGTATCCGCCAATGGTCCATTCATATTCATCTTTTGCACTTTTCCATACCAGAAAACACCATGTGCCATCCTTTGGTAATCCTTTTTCCGAAACAAGATGCCATTTTTGTACGCTCAAATTAAAATTCATTTTCTTCCCCTCCTCCGCGTATTGAAGCTTTCTTGAATAACAACCACGAAAAATATCTCCTTAGTCAAAGTGGATATTCTCAATCCGCTTCGCTACTTGCTTGATTCGGTTAAATGAGACTGTCGCGATCTGTATAAACACTAAGACAGTTTCTTTGTATCATCACAATGTTCTTACTCAAAGTATGTCGCACTTTCCGTTATTCTGCAAGCGAAAACAAGAAATTTCTCTACAACTTTATCACAATACTGTTCTCATATTTTCCATCATAAAGTATTTCTCTTCTGTCCGCCTAATTTGTTCTGATGCATTTTATTCTGCATAATATTCTTCTCCTGTATCCAGGCAAATCACCGCCAGTCTTCCATTATTTCCGCCTGCTCCGCAGTCAATCGCAATGTGATTATTTTTCTTAAAGATATATCCGGGTCTGCTGTTTCCAAGAATATTCTGCGTAGGGATGTGTCCGCTCACCACAGTAATGTTTTTGAAATATGTGATGTCAAAATCGGTTCTTTTCCACACAAGTTCTTCCACGGAATACTCCTCAAGCCGCCTTGATTCCGAAAAATGTTCCAGCCCTGCGTGAATCAGCCAATATTCCCAATTATTTATGCTTTTCTTCCCATACGGACGAAATGCTTCTATATATTCCACTACCTGTCGGCGCTCTTCCTGCGGAAGTTTCAAGAACTCCTGAATTGTGCTGATTCCGCCGTTCAACGTCCATTCTGCAAAGGACTGACGTGCCTGTGATGACAGTTTATGAAGAAATTCCTTCGAAAGTTCCGGTACCAGAAGTTTCAGACAAGGAAGAGCCATGAGCTCATGGTTGCCCATAATGGGAATGATATTAGGGTTTGCCATCATATATTTCAAGGTATTCATGGAATCCGGCCCCCGGTCGACTACGTCACCCAGTACATAGAGTGTATCATCTTTTCCAAGGGGTATCTGCTCCATCAGGTTCCTGAACAGCTCATATTGTCCGTGAATATCACTCATCGCATAAATCATTTACTTTTTTCCATCTCTCTTACAAGATCACAAAGTTCTTCTTCCCAGTCGCTGATTTCCGAATACCAGATACATCCATACACACCTGGAAGTTTCATATTTCTTGAGGAACATACAATAATGTTGGTTTGATTTCCCTGCTCCTGCAGAATCTGAACTAATTTTTCTCCCGCTTCTGTGTCGCTGATGGCTCCTGACCTCATTGGAAAATGCATATCTGTGATGATCAGATTGAACGGCTCTCCTGCGTTTTCTGCATCTTTCAACATTTTCAGACCATCTTCCACATTAGCCACCTGTTCAACCGATGCCACACCACAGCGATTACCTAATATTTTTCGAATTGCATTTGCCTTATAAACACTGTCCTCGAAGTTCAGAACTTTCATATTCTACAGCCGTCCCTCTCATTTTTGTTGTTTGTGCTTTTCATACGCTCGTATCTTCTGTTCGCTTTTGTGTTCTTTCAGAACACCATTTAGATTCTATTTTCTACTTCCAAGCACCATATTGAATGCATCATAATTCTGCGTGTCGTTTCTGCCGCAGAACACCGCGTATTCTATCGTTTCAAAATAGTATGCATATTTTTCCTGTACGCTCCGAAATGCCCGTGCTACAATTCTCGGTGGGTTGCAGAAAGCGCCACAGCCAAACGCGCCTAAAATCAGAACTTCCGCTCCGTTCGATGCTGCCGCCTGAAAAACACGTTCCAGCCTTTGCATCTGAAGTTCGTACAGTGCTTTCTCACTAATCTTAACCGGCGCATTTCCTGCAGACGGGTTCATGGCATTGCTTGGTTTCTTTCGGAGATTCGGGGCTGCGCAGGTAATGATGTCTACCTGATACCAGTCTTTTTCTTCCATTCGTTCCGGCGCAGAGGTGTCGGTCTTAAATACGACGACTCCCGGTGTATACAACAGATCATCATTATAAAGTGGATCGCCTGCTTTCCGATGCGGTTGATAGAACTGATGCCATATCGTTTTTGTATCCAGGCATGGATAAAGTGTGCTGCATCGGCAAAGGCATTCTTCCTGTGCTGTGCTTCCCCGTGTTACACCGCCGCCGGGATTGGTTGCAGAGGCGAAATTCAGGACGCAAGCCTGCTTCCCGGCTTTTGCATATGCAGAGGCGGCTTCGAAACTTCTTTTGGATGAAACAATCGTTTTGCAAGGTGATTTTCCAGGTTCTGGAAGCGTAATTGCCTGCGATGGAACATACAGCTTTTGGTTCTGAATCGAAAACTGAACTGCCTGCTGGAGCTTCTGGTTTGCTTTTATCAAATCCATGGAGTCCTGAAAGATCGCGATATTATTACTTCTTCTATCCATTACACTTCTCCTCCCGTATTCCTATCATACAATGCTGTTCTGTTGAAAATCATACACCTTATCCTCCAGCTTCGTCCAGGCTTTTACATAGTCCGCATCGATAAAGCAGCCCCTTGCCTGTCGAAATGCACCTGGCTGCTTGCCGCCTTCCGTGGCATATAATCCTGTATCCCAGCAGCCTGCTGATAAGCTGTTGTCTTTCAGGATCAATAAGCATACCTCGAAGTCATTTGGATAATCGCCATCCTTTATGTAGTGGAACCCGGTGAATGTAACGCGAATATTCTCTACCATGTTTGCTGTCTTTTCTTCCATCTTTTTTCTCCTCATGGTAGGCTTTTTCTTTTGAATATTGCCATTTTATCTCATATCGAACGGAAAATGTTGACAGAAACTTGTCCGTATATAAAATTCAGGGCAATATCTCTGCCCTGAATTTTATAACAAATTGTAACTATTCAGAGCCCCATCCCGATTCCGCTTACGCTGCATCTCTTCTTCCATCACACAACACTGTTTTAAATGAAATGCAATCCCATACTGCACCATTTTTTTATAGCCCTCCTGCCACAGTGTCTGCGTATAATCTTTATCCCGAATCTGCTCCAATGCCTTCCGGCAATCTCTCTCCAGATCTTTTTTCTCATCTGTATACTTCACTTCTATCACAATTCCTGTTTCTGCATTTCCCATTTCAATCACAATATCGCTGAATCCTTCTCCCGATTCTCGATTGGAAGATACACGCCAGTCATTTTTATAGCTTAAGATTCCAAGCAGAATTCCATGATAGAAATTTTCTTTCAGTGATTTCCGCACAAAGGTATCGCGTACGCTAACTGTCTTCTGCAAATACAAATTCAAAAGGCTTTCCACCTCTGCTGATTTTCCCCCAAGCAGTGCCTGGCAGAACTGCTCTGCCATTTTGCCGTCTTTTTTCACTTCCTGCTGAAACAGTGTAAGAATCCGTTCTGTTATGATATTTCGAATTTCCCGGTTTGGAATTGCAAGGCAATAGCGGCCATCGCTTTCTCTTCCGCGCTGCGTCAGGTATCCTGTCATGAAAAGTGTACTCCACAGGTGATCCATGGTCGAATACAGGTCATTGTAGGTAACCATTTCATCGATTGGTTTGATCACTGTTTTTCCATTTACCAGCCATTCCAGTTCTGTTTTTGTGAGCATATCCGGTTCATTGATACTGTCGATAAAATGATGAATCACACTGTTCCCGCTTGTATTCATCCAGTAATTTTCCGGCTCGGCCTCTGGATTATGGATATGATCATTGCAGTAATTCACAACATCCCATGGACAGTACACATCTACTTTTCCGAATCGGTATCCGTCATACCATTCTTTTACCTCGTCATATCGGTCATCCATTTCATAGTCATGCAGCATGGTCTTTACTTCTTCATCTGTAAAACCGAAGGTTTCATCAAATTCTGTATTTGTAATCGAATATACTTTGAAATTGTTCAGTCCGGTAAAGATGCTTTCTTTTGCAATTCGCAGGCAGCCCGTCAAAACAGCAAAGGCAAGACTGCTGTTTGTCTTTAAAACATTTCCGAACATATTTCGAAGCAGCAATACCATTTCATCATAATATCCATTTTCATGGGCTTTTGCCATCGGAACATCGTATTCGTCAATCAGGACAACCACTTGCTGTTCATAGTGAACTTCCAACAGTTCTGTCAGTTCCTGAATACTGCTGGTAATGGTGTCTTCTTCCATATTTCTTGTCAGAAGTTCTGAAAAAAGTGCTTTATCAACCCGGCTCAATTTGTCGCTTTCCAGAAGAAATTGAAATCTTCTTGCCTCACGATTGATTGTTTTTATGAGCTGCGCACGGGCTTTTTCATAGGAATCGGCATCAATTCCTTTTAAGCTGATGGAAATAACGGGATATTTTCCCATATATTGTTCACAAATCTCTGTATTCTTAGAAATCTTCAAGCCGCCAAAAAGTGCTGGATCCGTTCCAATTTCAAAGAAATACTGAATCATACTCATATTCAGGGATTTTCCAAAACGGCGTGGGCGCGTAAAAAGCGTGACCTCACTTCCGTTATTTAAAATCTGTTCTACAAGGGAAGTTTTATCTACATAATAGTAATTTCCATTGCGAATCTTTTTAAAGTTGTCAATCCCGGTCGGGAGTTTTGGTTTTCTCATCTTGAAACCTTCCTTTCCAACTTTTGCGGCTTTTGACACCAGCAGCTGTGCTTATGTTCTGATCTCTATTTTAGCGGGTTTTATTTGCTTTGGCAATGGTTCTTGTCGATTTCTAATCTGTCCAATTTCATAATCTTGCATCAACTCCTGCTAATAGAAAAACATAATAACCTTCTTTCATTTTTTTATTCTTTATTTCTATCTTGAGATACTCTTTCCATTGTTTTTTCACACTTTTTTGCCGATAATTTACTTAATCCCAAAGCCACTCTCCCAGATTTCCTAAATCATTTCCATCTTCATCATACAATTCACCTGTGCTTCGATCAAAGTAATCGCCGCTTCCCTCAATTTTATTTCCATTTTCATCTACGTACCAGCTATGATACATTCCTGCACTCCAGTCATCTCCATTAGAATTACTGCTGGATCCGGAGCCACTACTGCTATCATTGCTGCTGTTATCGTAATAATAGTCGCTTTCTTCTGTCCCTGAATCACCGCTAGACGCACTTTCTGAGTTCTGGCTTGCCTCGGTTACGGCAGCCTCTTCCGCTGCTTTTCTCTCGGCCTCTTCCTGTGCCGCTTTTTCCGCAGCTTCCTCTTCTGCTTTCTTTTTCTCCTCTTCTTCTGCCTTTTTCTTCGCTTCTTCCTCTGCTTTTTTGCGAGCCTCTTCTTCCGCTTTCTCGATCGCGGTCACTCTGTCATTATATTTTGTCATGTATTCATCAATCGTACTATTATATTTGTCAAAACTGTCCTGCTCGATGGTATTATAATTTTCGAAGTCATCTTTCAAGGTATCTTTGAATATCGTAAATTCGCTGGAAGCACTTTTGAGTGCTTCCTTATCATCCATTTTTTCAACATCATCACCAATTTTATCCGCAATTATTTTGATCGTATCGTCATATTCGGATACAAAGGAGTTCTTCATCTGCGCAATGATTTTTTCATAGTGTACAGAGCATTCCTTATAAGCGCCTTCTGTCTTTTTATATTTTTCCGCACTCTCCATCTCTTGTTTCAATGCTTCCAGTTTTTTATCTCTGTCTTCTCCTTTTTCAAATCTCTGATATTCCTCATCAATCTCACTGTTTTTTGTCTCAATCGCCTGCAAACGAAGCTCCTCCTGGTGACGGTCATATGCTTTTTTTGCAATAACACCAGTTCCTGCACAAACGGCAAGGATGCCAACTATGATTAATATCAAAATTCCGTTTTTCTTTTTCATCTCATAAATTCTCCTCGAAAATTTTGTTTTTTTCTACAACGGATGAACAGCATAAAACATTTTTGTCCCTATCTCAAACACAAGGACTTTTTCCCCACTTTTTACCTTCTTATATGTTTCAAACTCACATTCTCCTTCTATAACTCTTTCACTCGTCTGAACTTTGATGTAGTATCTTTTTTTGTCATATCTTCTGACAGCACCTTGTGAGTTGTATCTAGTTTTTTCTTTTACAGTACCCCATTCATACCACTCCATTTCCCACTGTGCACTTTTCCGCCATTGTATCAGAAGATAAATTGCTGCTACCCCAAATATTCCAAGACCTGCTATCCCAAATATTTGATCTTTTAATTCTATAGTTTCTGTCTGCCCGTAAAAACAAACGGTACCAGCGAGTACCTCCAAAAACAAAATCATCAACGCACTTTCCAGATATTTTTTTCTCTGTCTTTTTTTCCACCATAAAAAAGATTTCTGTTCGTCCCAAAACTGATTTTGAAAATACAAATGTTCTTCCCTCCTTACTCTGCTTTCTTTCCATCATATCTCGCAGTTTAGATAAACCCCTGCCTGATAAAAGGATTTCTCCCATATCAGCAAGGGTTCATCTATTTCCTATGTTACTACCAGATTTTTCTATTTTCAAATATTTTCTATTCGATTACAGCTGGTCTTGCTTCCGGTGTTTCTTCTGAATCATCTTCAACACTGCCCGTATTACTTTCTGCATTGTTTTCTACGCTGTCCTCTGTATTATTTTCTGTACTGTTTTCTACATCATCCGATGGTTCCTTCGCCGGTGAAGCGATTCTTTCCGCATCAAGAGATACCATTTCCGCTCCTACCATAGAAGCATTGCTTTCCGATGAAAACTCATTTACCGGAATCAGCTGCTTTGTCACAGTATCGAAATCAAAAACATGCCACACATTTCCTACGCCAGAGGCCGGAACATGATAGGTTTCAATCCGTTTTGTTCCCAGGTAAACTTCTACTTTTGCCCCGGAATTTGCCAGTGCATGACTGTCCAGTTCTGCACGATTTGTAAAATCGTGCACATAAAAACTGTAGGTTCCCGACTGATTCATCTCGTATACCGTTGTCGTTTCCGGTCCATATGATGTCGTATCATCCAGATCCAGAAATGCAGGTATTGTGCTTTCTCCGGTTTCATCGAACTCATAATATGTTTTATCTCCATAGAAAATATGGAATTTTCCGGTTCCGTCAATCGTTGGTCCCCACAAATGAGAATCCAAATCGCTTGGCTCCTCTCCCCACAGCAACACAATTCTCAAATCGCCTGAAGCAATACTGCTGTTTCCATCCGGAACCATCGTTCCATTCCAGTCATGATTTCCCTTTCTGGTAACTGTGACATTGAAGTGATCGGTGATGTAACCACCTTTTTTCATTACAATCGTATAATATCCGATCGGTAATTCTACTTCATAATGTCCAAACTCATCCGTCACAGCTGTTTCTACAATCTCTCCATCTGTTTTATTTCTATTATGATAGATTGTCAGGATTGTATCTGAAAGTTCTGTTCCATTTACCGAATTTGTAATGGTTCCACCTATGATTCCGGTATCCAGCGTACCGTCCTCTCCTTCTGCCATCAGCAGACGTTCTCTGTAAATTCTGTCTGTTCTTTCCAATGGCTGGATATCTTCATCGGTAAGATATCCTTTTGCTGAAGTACGGATCAAATAATGTTTTCCCTCCTCCCAAAACTTGATGCTGTGCCAGAGATTAAAAGGAACTTTCACGTATAATTTGTAATCACCGTTTTCATCCGATTCCGTTGTTGCTACCAGTTTCGTTGCGTTATCATTCTTATCCGTTTCATATGCCTCTATGGTTGCACCAGATATGTATTGCGACGTATCATCTGCATTTGCGACCTTTCCTTCTATCACAACAATTGGATCATCATCCTCAAAACTGCATCCAGGAACTTCTTTTAAGTTTTCAAGGTGAACCTTACGTTTCAAAGGACTATTATATTCGTTCCATATCTCCCAAGTCAACTTACCTTTCAACCACTTGTTAAGCACTGTATCTTCAAATGCATTCAACTCCGCATAAAGTGTAAATCCACCATCAAAGCAGATATCACCGCTTGATCTTACTATAGCTGATCCTCCTAGTCTGATTCCTCCGTCTCCTGAAAAGTCTAAGAGTTCCTGATGAAAAGTTTCTGCAGCCACTTCTAATTTCGGCCCAAGTTTTGCTTCTCCTGCCACGCCATAGTTTGCAGATATATCTACATCCCAAATTGGTCTTGGTTGATTATCCAGAATCTGCGCACCTACGGAACCCGATAAACTGCATTCTGCTGTAATCGTGCCCGCTGCATTCAAAACAAGATCAATTTCAACAACCATTGCTGCAATATTCGAACCAGCAATTGGTATCCTTCCTAGTGGGACTTCTGTATACAAGCAATCATCTCTTACTACAATCCCTTTATCATCTCCATCCAGATCTTTTCCAATTTCTCCTGTGACAGTCAGGCCATCCGTTAATACAACAGATACATTTTCTATCCTATGATTTCGATAATCCACTTTAAAATTATAATCTACTTCTGGTTTATCTACCGCAACGGTATAGTTGAACGACCAGTTATTTCCCAAATCTGCCGTTCCTTCTAATTCTACACCTCTCGTTTCTGTCATCGTAAGTGTTGTGTCCCCAAATACTTTTTGATATTGATCCAGCAAACCATACGTCTGTATCTGATTTTCCTCTTCCGGTGCTGTAATAGGAACAAACTGTGAAAAGTCAAGATATCCTTCTCCTGCCACATCCATGGATTCCAGAAATTCGTCTAATTCCGGTGTTGTATACTGAATCAGTACATCATTTCCTTCTATCCGTGAATCCACAACTTTATATGCATCAGAATATCCAATGACAATAATATCATCTTTTTTCAGATTCTCTGTTTTTTCTGAAAACGGCAGACATAGCGTTGTCCCGTCATCGGAATGCTCTATCGAATCTTCCAGCCGGATTACGCCTTCTTTGAATACTACTTCATCCTTATTTCCGCTGACTGTTGTACTATCCCATGTTTTCTCTGTAACATTGAGAATATTTTTCGCTTCTTTTTCTTTCAGAGGGCGAGTTGGATAAAATTTGTCATTTTCCAACTCCAGTAAACCCAGATTCACGGCAAGAAATGCTTCTTTGGGATTTGTGACCTCACTGGCATCGGCGCATTGAATCTCCTCGTCTGCCTGATATCCCATACTCCGGACTGCCGTAACAGCAGCAAATTCTCTCGTTGCAAGATCGTCTGGCTGAAACGCTTCTCCACCTGCAATCAAGATCCCATGGAAAACCGCATTTTCTATATCCTGTTTGTATTCCGAATTTGAAATATCCGAATAGGAAGGCTCTGCGCTTTCTTCTCTTGCAGCATATCCGTAAATTTCCAGTAACTCATGAATCCATTCCCCTCTGGTATAGGTTTTCTCTGGATCCTCTTTTTCCTGAAGCTGATAGGAAACCTCTCCTTTCAGTTCCAGTGGGGCTCCCCCTACGATAAGACTGGTGCTCACAGAAATCATTTTTGCATTTTCAAGTGTTTCTGCTTTTGTTGGCATTGCTCCTGCTGCTGTACCTGCTAAAGTAATTACCAGCAACAGTGATAACAGTTTTTTTCCTTTTCGTCTTCTAACTGCTATAACAGAAAGAATGACAATCCCAGAAATCACACCTAAAACAATCCAGATCTCAACCTTGCTGCTATCTCCTGTTCCTGGATTGCTTTTTACATTTTTTGTGTTTTCCGCGTTTGCTGTCTGACCTGTACTTTTTACGCCAACGCTTTTTAAGCTTTCTTTTTGCTCCTGCTTCTGGTCGTTTTTCTGATTGTTCTGCTGTTCATTCTGCTTGTTGTCCTGCTTTGGTTCTTCCCCATTGCTTGAATTTCCATCTTTTACGTTTTCTGTTGACACGTAAGTAACCGCTGCAGAGATGGATTCTCCCGGCTGTAGAGCAGCTGCCGTCTTTACTTCTTCCGCGTTTTCCGCAAGCTTATAACCGTCTGGTACATAATTTTTTAATGTTACATTTTGTACAGCTTCTTCATTCGTGTTTTCTACACTTAAAACAGCTGAAATTGTTTCCCCTTTTGCATAGGTATCTTTGTCCGTAGTTAAAGTAACTTTTATTCCATCCTGCTCCTGCACAGCGCCCAAAACCGGCACCATAAAGATGCCGCTGCAAAGCACCATTGCCAGTAAATAAATCAAAGTCTTTTTGAGTCTTCTCATTTTTCCTCCTCATACCCTGTATCTCTTGCTTATTCTGATCCAGCTACTTTAAAGCTCTTCAGAATGCGGATCACCTGTTTTTCTTCCTGTGATGTGAAGATTCCATCTGGTGCCTCTGCAATAAAGGCAACCGGTGTCGTGTAATTAAACGAAAACTCGTCTACGTTTCCGGCTTGACCTGCAAATTCTACCTCGCCAAGACGGGATGTCGGAATAACAGCAAACATCATGCTGTCTACCGGCACATAATCATCATCAATTCCGGCCATCATCTCGCCGGTGATATGTATCCGTGCTACCATGAATTCACCCAGATCCGAGCAGTCACGATCGGTTCCCCATGGATATCCCGGTACGAAATCTGAAGTGTCTGCCTGTGAAATCTGTGCCTTCAGCATATCGCGCGAATAGCCTCCGAGTGCACCCTGACAGTACCAGAACGAAACAGTAACGCCTCTGTCATTTACCAGAACAACGTTTTCTCTGACAGCATCCATCGGACCGCCAACTTCCTCTGTCTGGATCTCCCAGCCTCTTGGAACTTCAAATTGAAATGCAGTGCTGTCACAATGATTCACTTCTCCATACCGCGTAACATAGGTATCTCCCTGTTCTCCCGTGTCTGACCATTCCAGATCGCCCTGCCAGTCAGAACTGGATTCCCAGCGATCCGACCATACCGGCTGCTGTTCTTCCGTAAAAAGTTCCTGTGTATCCCGGAAGGTTCCGCGGAGCCGCGGCGTGATGGCAAGATCCAGCGCACCGGCATAGCCGCCAAGATCTTCTTTCTCGCTCACCTTTGCCTGACCATCTGTCTTTCCTTCCAGTCCCTCATACAAATCCAGACTGTTTTCTCCGCACAACTTCGGAACCATATGCAGTTCAAGATATCCGCTCAGAGTTCCCGTTCCCTCCGTGGTACTCCAGTGAAGCCCCTCGGAAGTAACCTGGCCTTCTTTGATTTCTTCTGCCGTTTCCGTTCTGCTGTCATACCGCACACCAACCGTGCTCTCTTCGACTGCCTGGAAAGAAAGTGACCTTCCGCCTTCCATTGTGCCCGATGCTCCTGCTGTTATTTCCATCTCATTTGTAATCATGATCGGCACACCTTCGATGGTAAATTCAATGTCCGGCAGGTCATCCTGAAAAACAGTTGTTTCTCCGTTGCTGTCTTCGCAGGTACCAGAACTGCTGTTGACGGAGAGATCTGCCTTACTTCTCACTGCAATGCTGTACTGAAACTCTCCATTTTCTACGTCAAGCTGAAAATCCAGTCCACAGTTCCAGGCTGCCTCTCCCCAGTAGCTGAAAGGGTCACTCGTCTCCTCAAAAGATGTCTGAAATGCATACTCGCCGTCCTGTCCATTTTCCTCTTCAGATAAGTTTTCTGATTCGCTGACGCTCTTCTTGGTATATACAAAATGACGTACCACATGGACTTTTTCAAAGACATCCGCCAGAGATGCATCTTCTGTTTCGACCCAGTAACCATCCGTTGCCTTTTTGACCTGAACTACTTTCCGGATCAGTCCATCGGATACCCTGGCTGTTTTTCCTGCTACGATAACATCGCCTTCCTGATAACCCGGATCCTTTTCAAATTTCATGCTATGATCCGAAATTTCAAAAGGCTGCTCCTCATATTCTGTATCCTTCGTGATTACTTTTACATTCGATTTTACAATAATACCGCTGTTCGATTTTTCCTGTTTTGCTGCCTCTGAATCTACTGTGTTTTTTTCTGCGGTATCTTTCTCCTGTGTTTCCGTACCTGCACTTTGTACTGTTGTCTCACTCTCTTCTCTTTTCTGGTTCCGGTGATTTTGAACCGCAAAGATTCCAATCTGGGTACAGGCCAGAATGGCAATCACACCAATTGCTATGCGCATCCATTTTTTCATTTTCAGGCTGCTCCTTATTCTGCTCTCGTTATTTTAAATACATTTTCCGACTGCCCCAGACCTTCCATCATGTCCGAGCCGACATAATAGTATATTAGAACATCCGATTTTTCAAAAGACATTGGATCCGTTGGTTTCAGAATCCAGTCCCCTGCTGTCAGGTTAAAATGCATACTCTCCCTATCGAATGTTCCTCTGGCTGTGTAACTGCCATTCTCAATGATGCCTTCCAGGATTTCATCTGGATAATAGCTGTAGATTACACTCCACTCATTTTCGCCTTCTTTTGTAAAGTCTAACTCTACCTTTCCATTGTCTCCTGCCCCGACATAAGTTCCTGTCCACTTTCCGCTGATGTCGATGGATGTCAGGTCTGCTTTTGCGCTGACCATCGGGTCATTCCATCCGCCTTCATAGGTGTACTCAAACTGTGCTTCCAGATCGAACTGAACATTTTCTCTTTCGATCGTTCCGCTGCACATATAAATCTGATCTCTTCCCTGATCCGTTGTTTCCTGGCTTTTCAGTTCAAATCCCTTTACTTCTGCTTTCCGGATCTGTAAATTCTGTGATCTCCAGTCATCCATGTCCGCTTCCTGGTCAACATAGCCCATGTCATCACCGCCAGGCACGATCACTCCGCCATCCAGTTTGTCCAACAGTTCATCTGCTGTAACATTCAATGCTTTGTCCGATTTTATTTCTGCTGTCATCTCTTCCTGATCTGTTACTGCAACCAGTTCCCACTGGTCAACCTGAAATTCATAGTTTGCTGTCATTGTACCCGATGCTTTTTCTACATCGCCGTCTAAAGTCACTTCAACCGTAACCGCGTCTGTTCCTTTGTTCAGATCTGCCTTGTGATTCTTTACCGTAAAGCTGTATTCCGTCCACTCATCCATGGACCATGTTTCCCCATCGACTACGACGGATTCGTTTGCAAGGGTACTGTTGATTTGTTCTTCCGAAACCTCCTTCAGCGGTTTTACAACCCATTCTCCCGGCGGATTTGCATATATATCCTGCACTTCCCAGCCATTGTTGTATTTGTGATATGTCAACGTTACTTTCTTTTCATAGGAAACATCATCTTTTTCTGTCGTAATATTAGTTAATACCTTGTCCGTTTTCTGCTTTTTGTCGGTATCGCGATTTTTGATTTCAATCTTTGTGATGGTCTCATTTTCTTCCAGAATTTTTTCTTTTCCAAACGTACGGATATCTTCCTCAACATCACTATCTTTTGGTCCACTGCCGGAGCAGGCGGTCAGCATTAAAAATAATGCCATTATCATTGTCCAAAATATGATAAATTTTCTTTTCATCTTCTTTCCCCCATCTATTGTTGTTTTGATACAACAGCCTCTTCAAAAGCATCTATCTCTGTTTCTGAAGAGGCTGTTATTTTCCTATTTTGGTGCTGAAAAATCAGTTATACCTATTCTTTTTTACTTCCATGGAATCTCATCAAACTTGATTTCCCTTCCCGATTCTTTTTCATAGAATTTATGTTTTCCGCTTCTTGCTTCTTCCAGGCTGCACACTTTTCTTTCTACGACGGAATTGTCAAGTTCGATATAATCCCCCATAAATCCATGAACTTTATACAATTTGATTCCTCCAAATTTTTGATAATCTACAATGTAATGATCATTTGACGACATATTTCTTTTTCTCCTGTCATTGTTTTGTTTGTGGTATAAGTGATATTGTTCTTTAATCGAATGTTTCCACCCCTTTCCGACAAACTCTTGGGATAATGAAAATATGATAGCCACCACAAATTTTATCTTTTCATTTCACCTTGTCTACTTTTCGCATTTTTTCTTTTAGTGTAATACATTCTCTCTTAATTTGCAATATATTTTGTCATGCATTTTGCAATGCATATTTCAAGCAAGTTATGCAATACAATAAAACAGACTGGGCTTCCAGTACTCTTTAAAATCAGAATACAGCCAGAAAAAAGCGCACTGAAATAAGCTGTCCCCAAAACAGCTTTTTCTTCATTTTTCGATTTCGCAGATTCGAAAAATTTATTTTTTGTCGAACCTTTTTTGAAACACCTTTGTTATGTTTTATGCTGCCCGTAGTTTCCACATAAGATCCGGAAGCATGCTCCGTTCTTATATTCTCCGGCAGCAGAATGGAGTTTGATATGGCATTTCAGTTAAAAGGCAACCGCAAGGAAACGGAAAACAAAACCATCCGTTTCCCCATTCACCTGATCGATCAGATCGAACAGGCAATTTCCGATTCTGACCAGGACATTACCTTTTCCAGTTTTGTGATTCAGGCGTGTGAGTATGCGCTGGATCACATGGACGCCCCGTCAGAAGAACACAATTAACTTTTATTTTTTTCAAAGCAGATTTTTATGGTTCGACGTGCATTTTCTGGCTGTTCTCTGCTTCTATTTTATCTTACCATGCTTCTTATTTTTTTCAGGACAAGATCCTGTCCTAACTCAACTCCACAACCTCATCATACAGACACACAAACACCTCTTCCACTTCCGCATCTTCATGAAAGTGTCCGAAATACCATTTCTGAAATTCTGTCTCATCCGCCACGCGCTGCAGGTACTGGCGAAGTTCCACCTCATCGTCAGACAGCTCTCCATACCCCATTGCCGCGGCTACATCTCTTGGGGCTGTGTGGGTCAGTATGTAGTCCACCTGGAAATCTTCTTTTTCCAGATTTGCCCATCCTTCTTCGTACTCTTCCCGTGACGGAATTTCTTCCGGGAACCACGAAATTCCCTCCGCGCGGGACATTTTGTCGATGCTGTAAGCACCTCCGAAGGTAAAGAATTTCAGCCCGTCAATCGTAAAGATCTGGCCGCGCATCAGATGGATCATATTGTCCGCAATGATATGCACCTTTCCGCCGTTCCACTGCTCCACAGCGTAGGAGTTCAGCTGTTCGAAGTTCTCATGATTTCCGTCAATAAACAGTGTCGTCACCGGCAGACTTCGGAAAACGGCTCTCGTATTTGCCTCGTATGCTGCAGAAAAGCCGCAGATGCCGACATCTCCGCAGATGATCAGATAGTCATCCCGGGTGTACTCGTCTTCGTGCTCGTTAAAATAGCGTACAACTTTTCCAATATCAAAAGTGCCATGGGTATCGCCTGTAATGACAATGCTCATTCTCAGCGTCTCCTCTCGTGTTCTCTGTTTCTGTTCTCTAAAGTATCGCAAAACATCATCCACAAATTCTGTCCGCTTTCTCTGCCGCTGCTATCGTTTCTTGCAGAGACACAGACTACGCCGCACTATTCCCGAAAATAAAACACTTCTCCCCGTGCCCGGAACGGCAGCCGGTTTCCTCTCGGAAGCAGAAATGCATGCTCTCGTCTTACCTTCAGGTCATTCTCAATCTCCCCGTCCGTAATAATCAGAATCGGCCCGTCCTTGGGAAAATCGTTCGCCTGTTCCAGACAATCCACGCCCGGCTGCAGTATGGTTCCTCCTCGTCCCGTGACTTTTACCCGTCCGGCGATATCTTCCGGTGCCATATACCCTGCATCCGTCGCTTTGGCATCACAGAAAATGATTCTCACGAACGGAACATCTTTCGCCGCGGCATAACTGGCGATGGAACCGAGTGCCATACCGATCTGTTTTGCACTCATGGAACCGGACGTGTCCACGACCACACCGAAGGTCCGGCTCTCCAGATCCTGCTCGTAATACGCATATCCTGGCCTTGGAATATCCGGCGTGGCACCCTGCCGTCTGCTCGGCCGCGCATAGGTGCGGTGTTTTTCCAGCGGTGGAAACTGTACGTCAAACCACTTCGCCAGCGCGGCATCCCAGGGAATGACCGGCATCGCAAGCGCCCTGATTTCCTGCACCAGCCCGGCCGGCAGGAAACCACGATTGTGCTCCTGATGGTAATCCAATCCCTCCCGCAGTGCGTTTTTCAACAGTTCATCCAGGCTGACCCCGTTTTCTCTTCCAGTAAAATGCGGTCTGTTTCCGTTAAACATATCACCTCTGCCAAAGCCCCGGAAGGTGTTTCGTTTTTTGTACTTTCGGATCTCTTTCACGATCAGATCATAGATACTTTCTGCCGATTTGTTGTGAAGTGTTTCATCATACAACAGCCCATCCGGCGGCATTCTGCCGATCTCCATTTCGTGCAGCCAGTCGTTGATGACGTAGTCGCAGGCGATGTTCCACAAAAAGAAGTCACGCCCATTGCACCGTTTCTGGTGCTGCAGTCCGGCATGGAGATATTCATGCGCGAGAACAAAAATCCACTCTTCCTCCGAAAATCCGCACGACGGATTGGCATAAATGATTCCCTGCTCTGCGTCAACCGCTGCAATATGGATTTCATACCGATGGCACATTTCAATGTCCTCCACAATTTTAAATGCAGCCGCAAGACCTCCGAGCAGCGGATAATGGGACAGGAACCATTCTGCTGCTCTGGAAATGACTGTATTCTTTTTCGTTTTAAGATCGTATCCTCCCGCATCGCAGAGTGCAGATTTGATGGAATGAGTGACTGCATAGGAAAATTTTTCAGCATATGCATTTCTTTCTCCCTTTTTATAAACGATCGGCCGCTCTACCCCGATCATATCCTTTAATTTTTCAGAGTTTGTCCCACAGATCTGCGCACCATTATCCTGGTGCTTCAACAGATATTCATAAATTTTCTGCTCGCTGTTCAGTTTGATCGGATATGCTTCCGCCGGATCTGCGCAAATCGGCTCGCCGAGGCGGATGTCATAAAGGAATCTGGTAATGTAGATATCACAGGCTTTGTTCCAGAGTGCCGGGACAAATTCGCAGTCGGAAGGGATGCTCGCTTTGTCAAAGTGGCCGAACGCCAGGTGCAGAAGGTTGTGTGCCATCACATAGCACCATTGTTCCGGCGACAGGTTCGCCCGCATGTTGACGTAGATATTTCCATCTTTCATAACACAGGCCAGACTTCCTTTTGCATTCAGATGGGAGGGCTTTGCAGTGATGTACCCATCCAGTTGATGAAACAGTGTATTTTTTTCCAGCAAACCAAAGCCGGCCTCCACTCTGCGGTACCCGGCCGGCTTTTCTTCTTCGCGGTAATACCGGCTTCGAACGTATGGCATCCTTTTCTCCTTCCTTTTTTCATCCGACGAGCCGCGGCAGATCACGGATGATTTCCATCATAAACCAGTCCGGCAGTGCCTCCGCTCCATCAGCTGCGACGGTCATCTGGGCGATTTCGAAATTGATGACTGCGAGTTCTTTGATCATGCCCTTGGCGCGGTACGCAAAGGAAAGCATGCCGCCGGAAATTCCCTGTTTGCTTTTCGGCAGTTCTGCAAGCAGTCTGGCGCGGAAGGACTGTGCGAGAAAATACAGCACATCCCGGTTTTCCGGCTTGTCCGGCCATTTTGCTTTCTGCGCGATAATGTCATCCAGGAGATGTGTGTTGCGCAGTGTTTTTGTGTAAGCAAGAAACATCCCCGCATGCTGTTCCAAGAGGCAGGCGTACGCCATCATTTTTAATGTTTCCTGCGAAATATCCTGCTCCCCGGCCCGGTATTCCTTCAACGCATCGCTCAGCATGTGCCAGGAACGCGGGGTGGAAAACGGTTCTTCGGTTTTCGACGGTTCGGAAAAGAGGTGATCCGGCCGCTGGATGATATAGTCAATGACCCACGGATGGAGTCCTTCTGCCTGCGCCCACTTGATCCACTGTCCCACATCCGCTTTCAGCTGCACATGGAACATACGGTTTAAAAGGGCGGACGACATCGTTTTTACGATCGCGCTGTCCTCGGCACGGTTTCCTGCTCCGATCACAATGCTTCCCTCCGGAAGATGGTATTCTCCGATCCGCCGCTCATGGATCAGGGAATAGAAGGCTTTCTGCACTTCCTGCGTACAGGCGTTGAGTTCGTCCAGGAACAGGACATATGGCTCTTTTCTGGCGATCATTTTCGGCGGAAGGAATTCCGAGGTCTCGCCCCGGATCTGCGGAATGCCGATAATGTCCTCCGGCGCGAGCTGGCTTCCAAGGAGCGACACACACGGCAGGCCGACTTCGTCTGCGAATTTTTCCACTAACGCGGATTTTCCGATGCCGGGCGCACCCCAGATAAAAACCGGCCGCACCGGCGCAACCTGAAGCAATACTTCTAATAATTCATCCTGTGTTACACTGATTGGTAAATGCATCTGATGTACTCCCTTCTGTTTCGATCCTGTGTCTTTTCAAAGCGGATATTCGCAATCCACTTTACCACTTGCTTGATTTGACTAAATCACTTTTTCTGCCCTGCCGTGATCTTACTGTGCTGCATTACAACGTGTCTCACCATATTTCTCTGTATTTTCCAGTTTCACTGTCATATTCCAGCACCGGAATTTTTCCACTCCGCCAGGTGGTTCCGTCGAGATAATAATGACTCTGACCGTCATGCCAGATACCGTCATATATTCTGTTTCCACTGATTTTTGCCGTGGAAATGTGGCCCGCAATCACATCCTTATGGAATGCTCCGCGGCTTACCGTTCTTTTCCCCACCATCAGCTCCTCGCTGGTCACGCACAGCCAGTCTTTACCGCCCCATTCGGCAATTCCGGCGTGCACCAGAATCTGGCGTTCTGTTTCATAAAAGTAAGGAAAATGGCGCATCCAGGTGATCAGATCCCCCGCATCTTCGAACATCAGCCGTACTGCTTCTGCATTTCTGGAATCCTCTGAGAGGTGTGCTTCTTTTTCCAGAAACTCTTGAAAATGTTTTTCTTTCAGAAAGCTGTGCAGCGTTTCATAGTCTCCATCTGCATCCGATGCCAGCCATTCCCGGCTGCGATATTGCTCCACACTGCCGATATGCCGGTTGACATCCGCATATTCTTCCAGCCAGTCCAGCAGTGCTTTTTCATGGTTTCCCATCAGGGCAATGACTTTTTCCGAACCATATTTTTCCTGCAATGCCCTGACTTTTTCCAGCACCGCCCGGCCATCTGGCCCATAATCTATGTAATCGCCCAACAGAATCAGCTGGTTTTTCCCCGAAAGATCTGTTTTTTTCAGAGCTGCCTCGAATGCCTCCAGAAATCCGTGAATATCCGACATCATATATCGCTTCATTGCTTTTCCTCTGTTTGTTTATACGTAGAAAGTTTCCTTCGTTTCCAGGCAAAGGCATCCCAGTCTTCCATTCTCAAAGCCGCAGCCGCAGTCACACAGATAGACGTTTTCTTTTTTATTCTTCCAGATGGATCCATTTCCCATGTTCTGATGGCCGCAGACGGAAATATATCCATGCACTCCCTCATGAAGAAAAACCTTGTACCACAAATCCCCCATCAGATAATAGTTGTCCAGTTTCCATTTCCCCGGTTCTGCCGTACAGGCATGGGCAAGCAGATACGGCTGACCATCTACCTCGATTTCCACCTGTACCGGCCAGGAAAGGATGCGCTCTGCGAGCTGCTTTAAATCAACTTCCGTCAGGCGTTCCTGTAAAAGATGGAAGGAATTGTACGGATACGGCTGCAGGAGGGCGCGGTCTCTCTCATCCATCCCGTAATAGTGGAAAATGTAATTGGCAAGCCAATGATCGTGGTTGCCGCGGATCACAGTACATTTTTTCCCCAGCTTCAATACCTGAAAATACACGCCCGCCGGGTCTGGATGATCCATGCAGCGGTCAAACAAATCACCAAGCAGATACAGGTGGTCGTCCTCTTTGAGATCAATTTTTTCCAGCAATTTCATGAACCGCCAGCTGTCGTTATGTATATCAGTAATAATATAGTGCATCCAAAATCTCCTTTTCTTTCGCAGCTTTCATGTCTGCTCCTGCAATCTTCAAAGCTTTCGTTATCCGCTCATTTTTCCAAAAACGGCTTTCCTGCTTGTGTTTTGGCATGTCCTGTTTCAAAAATCTTCCCGCTTGTTCTGCTGGTTCCGGATTTCGGTCTTCTGATACTGGCATCATGGAACGTCTAAAATCTTTCACCCATTGTTGTCCGAACTGTAAAACTCTTCCCCCGTTTCCAGACAGATTGCCGCCAGCCTCCCTCCCGGGAAGCATGCGCCGCAGTCGATGGCGATGTGGTGATATTTTTTATAAATATACCCGGGATTATCATTTTCCGGAATCGTCTGCGTCGGTGTATGTCCTGTTACCAGATTTGTATCCGCAAAGTATTCCTTCTGATAATCTGGTCTGGCCCATACAAGATCGTGCAGGGAATATTCCTCGATCCTCTTTTCCGGTGTAAATCCACCCAGCCCTCCATGCACCAGCAGATACTGTTTTTCTCCCACTGTAAGCTCCTCATACAGACTGAAATCCTCCAGAAAATTCAGTACTTCCTCCCGCATCTCGGGATCCAGCGCCCGAAATTCCCGGATCGTAGCATCACCGCCGTTATACTTCCAGAGAACAAGATTGTCCAGCAGTTCAGCATCCACTTCCTCGATGGCAAGATCTGTGATTTCCTGACAGAGAAACCGCAGACATTTCAGCGCCATCACCTCATGGTTCCCCACGATACAGAACGCATTCGGCATTTCCATCAGTTTCAATATCACCTTAATCGGATGCTCACCCCGGTCTAAAACATCACCCAGAACATAGAGCGTATCTGTATCTTTCAACTCGATTTCTTCCAGCAGCTCCATGAATCTCTCATACTCACCGTGAATATCAGAAATAACGTAAGTAGCCATAAACAGAATCCTCCCTTTTTCATCCATACGAATCTGCATACGTTCTCCATTACCAGCTTATCTTACCATACTTCCTGTTTTTTACCGGACAAACTCTTGTCCCTCCTTTTTTTGCATAATGTACACTCTAGAGCGTGTCTGAAAAAGGCTTTTCGCAAGCTGCGAGTCCCAGTTTGTGGAAATGATTTTTCAGACACGCTCTAATACATCTTCTATTGAAATTTCCTTCATGCGAAATCCCTTTTTCTTGATACTATACCACATCTATTTTTTTCTTCATTGAACTACAAGTTTAATCCTCTTTTTCTTGCTGTTTTCTCGCATTCTATCAGCATTACGCGCTGTTTATACAGCGCCTTTTATTTCTGTACAATTTATTCTCTATATGCAAAAAAGGAACGTTCTATCCAAATCGTTCCTTTTTGTTTGTAGATTATTTTATTTTTCAAATTTCTCAATCACGCACGTATGCGTCTTCGTTTTCTTATCATAAACGCGTATTTGCCGAGTGCACAGTAATGCCCGCGTCCCCCCTTCGTCATCCCACCGTCAGGCGCAAAAAACCTCCCGCCGCACAGAGCACAAGTCCCCTATTTACTTAATACCCCGTCGACAGCCTTTTTCCATCCGGCATATTTTTTCTCCCGGATTTCATCGTCCATCTTCGGTTCATACACACTTCGTTTCATATTTCCCGCGAGTTTTTCCAGATCGTAGACCCCGGCTGAAATACCGGCCATATAAGCCGCCCCGATGCCGGAAAGCTCCTCCGCGTCCGGAATATTTACGCGTTTATTCGTAATATCACTCTGGAACTGCATCAGATATCCGTTTCGTGTCGGGCCGCCGTCTACACGGAGTTCCTCGATCCGCATGCCGGTATCCTGCTCCATCGCACGGACAAGGTCGGTGATCTGGTAGGCAATGCAGTCGAGAGCCGCTTTTACCACCTCAGCTTTTCCTGTGGTGCGGGTAATTCCGCTGATCGATGCCGTTGCTTTCTCATCCCAGTACGGCGCGCCAAGCCCGGTAAATGACGGAACCAGATACGTGCGGTCTGCCGGATTTGCCTCCCTTGCCAGTCCTTCCGTCTCTTTTGCCGAAGAAATCAGCTTCAGATCATCCTTCAGCCAGGTAATCACAGCTCCGGTGTAGTTCAGGTTGCCTTCCAGCACATAGTCCACCTTGCCGCCTCTTCCCCACGCAAGCGAAGTCACAACGCCGTGGCTGCTCTGAATCGGCTTGTCCCCAATGTTCATCATCAGCGAAGAACCCGTTCCGTACGTTGCCTTGATCATACCCGGTTTTAAGCAGCCCTGTCCGAACAGAGCCGCATGAGAGTCGCCTAATACACCACAGATCGGAACCGGCTCGGAAAACAATCCTTCCATCGTCGTGGTTCCATACACCGCATCGGAATCGCACACCCTGGCCAGCGCACAGACCGGAATCCTGAACATCTCACAGATCTTCTCATCCCATGCCAGTGTTTTCAAATTAAACAACTGCGTTCTCGACGCATTTGAAAAATCTGTTTTAAATGCATGATCCCCCGTCAGCTTGTAAACCAGCCAGCTGTCAATCGTACCCAGGCAGAGTTTCCCGTCTGCAGCACGTTTCTGTCTTTCTTCTCCGCCGTTTCGAAGCAGCCACGCCATCTTTGCAGCAGGAAAATAAGCCGAAAGCTGCAGACCCGTCGCCTCGCGGATCTCCTCTGCGTGCCCCTGCTCCGCAATCTCCTGCGCAATGCCGCTTGCGCGGCCGCACTGCCATACAATTGCCTCTTCCAGCGTTTCCCCGGTCGCCTTGTCCCAGATCGCTGTCGTCTCACGCTGATTGCTGATGCCGATTCCGGCGATTTCTTCCGGTGCAACACCGGACTCTGCCACCAGCGTTTTTACCGTCTGTACTGTATTCCGGTAAATCTCATTCAGATCATGGGACACCCATCCCTTTTCATTGACAATCTGCCGGTGCGGCAGGTCGGTACGGCGGAGTAAATGTCCCTCCCCATCAAAGAGCAGCGCTTTCGTTCCCTGCGTGCTCTGATCAATTCCGATAATATACCTTTTCTCCATTTTTCCAGCTCCATTCCTAAAATTTTATAAATATCCAGATCCCCATCTCGAATAACGCTGAATACACCCTGTTTTTCAACACACCATGCGTCATTTTCTATTGTCGCGGCATTCACCCTGCCCCTATAGGCAAGATCTTTGGCGATTACCACACATTCCAACATCTTCCGCAGAACGATTTATTCCTGATTATATAGAAAAAGTTCCTGCGTTCCCGGATTTTCTTCCGCCCGGGCACGCAGGAACATGGCATACGCAGACCTGCGGCAGTTTACAGTTCCCTGCGGGCTATCACATTCACCGCTGATTCCATTTCTGGTTAAGCCAGTAATTCTTTCGCTTTTTTTGCAATGCCCTCGGCATTCAATCCATAATAGTCAAAGACTTCTTGGGAAGTTCCCGTGATCACCGGCGCATCCGGCAGAGACATAGGAACGACTTTACGCGGGCATTCCGCACCGACCACCTGGCTCACCATCGATCCAAGACCGCCGAATGGAGCGTGCTCTTCGATCGAAATGACAACTTTTGCCTTCTTTGCAGCCTCTACCAGGCCCTCTTTGTCCAACGGTTTCACACAGTACATATCGAGCAGTCCTGCGCTGATTCCCTCTTCTTTCAGCATAGCAGCTGCATCGAACGCCGGGCGGACCATCTCACCGCAGGCTACCAGTAAAACATCGGTGCCTTCCGAGAGAACCGTTGCCTTATCCATCTCAAACGGAGTATTTTCTTCGCTGTAAATATCCGCAACGGCATTTCTTCCCACCCGGATATAAGCCGGTTTTTCATCAGTAAGAAGCGCCTCAACCAGTTTTGCTGTCTGGAAGCGGTCGCTTGGCAGATAAACGCGCATGTTCGGAATAGCTGCCATTGCTGCGATGTCCTGTGCAGAATGATGGCTCATGCCGAGTGCGCCGTAGCTCACACCGCCGCTGATGCCGATCAGCTTTACATTGGTGTTGGAGTATGCACAGTCAATTTTCGCCTGCTCATAGCTTCTTGTAGAAAGGAAGCACGCCGGAGATGCCGCAAATGCTTTCTTGCCGCATTTTGCAAGACCGGCAGAAACGCTGACCAGATCCTGCTCCGCGATACCCATCTCCACAAACTGCTCCGGATACGCATTTGCAAACGGTGTCAGGGAAGCACTTCCCCTGGAATCGCTGCAGAGCACTACGATATCTTTATCCGTTTCGGCATGTTTCATTAAAACCTCGCAAATGGCCTGTCTGTTTGGAATCTTATTCATGACAGTGCCTCCTTTCTCTCATCCAGATCCTTCATAATCTGTTCTACTTCCTCCGGTGTCGGCACTTTATGATGCCACTCCGCCTTATTTTCCATCACGGAAGAACCACAGCCCTTCGTTGTGTTTGCAATAATAACCGTCGGTTTTCCCTTGCAGTGTTTCGCCAGCTCAAACGCATGAACGAGCGCGTCCATATCGTTGCCCGGTACGGAAAGAACATTCCATCCGAACGCTGCCCATCTCTCCTCCTGGCTGTCCTGTTTCATGACATCCTCGGTATTTCCGGAGATCTGCAGACGGTTGCGGTCTACGATCGCACAGAGGTTGTCCAGCTTGTAGTTTCCTGCGGACATCGCGCCCTCCCAGACAGAGCCTTCTGCCAGCTCGCCGTCACCCATAACGGTGTAAACACGGTAATCTTTTTTATCCATTTTTCCTGCCAGCGCCATTCCCACGCAGACCGGAAGTCCGTGGCCGAGAGAACCGGAGTTCATCTCGATACCCGGCAGTTTATTGTTCGGATGGCCGATGTACGGGCTGCCGAATTTGGAGAATTTTTCGATGACCTCTTCCATCGGGAAGAATCCCTTTGCTGCAAGTACTGCATAATATGCCTCAACGGAATGACCTTTACTCATTACAAAACGGTCGCGGTCCGGGTCGTCCACATTCTCAGGACTGATGTTCATCTCTTTAAAATACAGCGCCACAAGCACATCAATAACACTCATGTCACCGCCGATGTGGCCGCCCTTGCCGGAAACTACCATTTCCACTACTTTCTTCCGCAGATCATACGCCAGACAACTCAATTCCTTGTATTCACTCATGATTTTCATTCTCCTCTTAAATATGCTTTGACATCTTCCTCGATCGGATCATATAAATCCGGGGCAATACCGATGTATTTGCATGCTTCATACAGAACCGGCACAACGTTCTCGTGGATACCGACACAGTGGTGGATGTACGGTCCTTCCACGATTTTTGCCTCCAGGCGTTTCAGGTTCTGTACCTCAACCCATACGTAGGTTCCCTTCGTGTAAGGTCCCTCGACACCTTTTGCATTTCCAAGCAGCAGAGAGTATTCTCCGTTGTCTCCGTCGAAACGTGCCAGTGTCATCTCGCCTAATTTTGCCTGTGCCTCTACAGCGCCCGGATGGCTGAATGCCAGAGGATAACCGATCGTCGGTTTTTCCTGTGCAACAGAAATCGGCCACGGTCCGCAGTGCTGCAGCAACTCGCCGTTCTCGTTGTCCGGGTGGCGCACCGTCCAGTCGGCAAAGAAGCTTCTCTTATCGTTTCTGCCGGCAGCCTCCACCATCAGAGCGGTGATGGCGCCATGGATATCGGTCTCACAGACAACCGGAGTTCCCTCTTCGTTCAGCAGGGAGTTTGCCGCACACGGCATGATGCCGATCTCACCCTGCAGTGCGTTCCAGCACTGGATCGCGATAGCATTGCAGGAATATTTTGCAGCCAGATTCTTCATCGCAACCTTCAGAGCCGCTACATTTTCCAGCTCTTCCGGTTTGATCTTTACACACATATTGGTGTTGCAGTAAGCAACGACTTTTTCCACCTCGCTGCCCTCTGCTTTTACTTTTTTCATCTCCGCAGTCAGTTCCGGAAGCGGAATCGGGGAAAGCTGAATGTTGAATTTTTCCAGCAGCTCGCCCTCATTGCACATGGTGGACCAGAAGTCGAACGGACGCGGTCCGATCTGAAGGATTCTGGTGTGACGGAAGGTATCTACCACATTACATACGGCGAGGAAATCCTTGATGCCGCGCTCAAATTCCGGATCGGTCAGGCGGCAGTTCGTCATGTAGGTGAACGGAACGCCAAAACGGCGCAGCACTTTTCCGGTTGCGAACAGACCGCACTGGCTGTCACGGAGACGCACACCGTTCTCATCCGGTCTCTCATCGCGCGGTCCCCAGAGGAGTACCGGAAGCCCCATTTCCTTTGCCAGTCTTGCACAGACATATTCCGTTCCGAAGTTTCCGTGCGGGAAGAAAATTCCCTTTACGTTCTCACGGCGAAATTTCTCCTGGATTTTCTCACGGTCCGCCTCATCGTAAAACAGACCCTCCTCGTTGATATCTGTGATGTCGACAAATTCAACACCGAGCTCTTTTAAATGCTCTCTCGTCAGGTTGGCGTATTTTACGGCATCCGGGGCACTGAAAATGCTTCTTCTCGTAGGTGCAAATCCGATCTTAATTGATTTCATATTCATTTCCTCCACTTAATTTTCTTTAAATTCCGCTAAATTATGTCTTGAATTCCCCTGCTCTTTATGGCTCTTATATTACTAAATTCTTTTGAACTTGTCAACATCTATTCAGCTTTATTAAATCTTTTTTAGTAATTTATACAAAAAAGAATGGATGTTTTTATGCATTTCTTCATATTTCATTTTTTTTACAGTTCAGAAGTTGACTTCTTTTTTAATTCATATTAAAATCAATGCATAAGTTTAATATTTTTCAGATAAATACTGAAATAAATTTCAACATCCCGCATGCACAAAACAAACGAAAGCACCATGCGGGCTGATTTTATCGAACAGGAGCTGAAATCTTATGAATATTTCTGCGAAAGAACTGGCAAAGCTGATCAACGTATCGCCTGCCACGGTTTCTATGGTTTTCAATAACAAACCCGGCATCAGTGATGCCACAAGAGAGCTGGTTTTAAAAACTGCAGCCGAGTATGGCTATGCGCCGAAAAAAAATGAATCCTCCGGCGCTTCCTCCCGCATTATTCAGCTGGTCAATTATAAGAAGCACGGAAAGGTCGCTGCCGACACGCCGTTTTTCTCCCAGCTGACCGAAGGAATCTCCACCGAATGCACCCGCCAGGGCTGTGCGCTTCATATCTCCTATTTTTATGAGACCATGGATATTGACAGCCAGCTCGATGCACTCCGCGCTGTGGACTGTGAGGGCATTCTTCTTCTTGCAACCGAAATGGCTCCGTCCGATTTCCGCAAGTTCCGCGATTTTTCTGTTCCGATCGTTGTCGTGGACTGCTATTACGATGAGCTCGATTACGACTGCGTTCTGATCAACAACATCCAGGGGGCGTTCAACGCCACGAATTATCTGATTCAGTGCGGACACAAAAACGTGGGCTACTTTCACTCGAGCCTCGACATCAGCAACTTCTCCGAACGCGCCGACGGCTACTACAAAGCGCTCCGTGCAAACGGTATCAGCACCTCACATCCATATGTCCACCCGGTTTCCCCGACCTCGGACGAAGGCTACCGCGACATGCTGCGCCTTCTCGAGTCGAAAGCGCCGATCGCGGATGCTTACTTTGCCGATAATGACATCATCGCGGCGGCCGCCATGCGTGCACTGCGTGAAAACGGCTACCGCATCCCGGAGGATGTCTCCATCATCGGCTTTGATGACGTTCCGATGTGCGATATGATGGTTCCGCCGCTTTCCACCATGAAGGTCAGAAAACGCGAGCTTGGCGCCACTGCCGTCCAGCGCCTGCTTGACCGCGTGGCCGATCCGAAACGCGAATGTCTGAAAATGTGCATGGCAACCAAACTGGTGAAGCGCCAGAGTGTTTCCAGACGTTAAAGCTTTTTGGATGAGGCTGTCGTCCAGCGCGTGTCTGAAAAATCATTTCCGCAAACCGGAACTCGCAGCTTGCGAAAAGCCTTTCTCAGACACGCTCTGTACGGCAGCCTCACCTTTTTATTTTGAAAGGAGTTTTTTTCATGCAATCTGCAAATGACCTGAAACAGCTTTTATTCAGTATCAATCACAAAAGCTATCCCGCCTATAAATCCACCCGTGGCGCCTATCAGTTTCCGCGCTACACACTCTCCATCGACCACGTGCAGGGCGATCCGTTCGCCGCTCCATCGCGCGTCAGCGTTCATGTGAATGGAAGAACTGCCGCTTTCCCGGCATCACTCTATGATACGTATGAAAAGCGCGTCGCCCTCCAGGATTACCTGCTGCGCCAGTTTGCGCGCGCTATCGCACCGTATTCGTTCCGCGCAAAGGGCTCCGGCAAAAGTGGTCTGCTTGGGATAAGCCGCTGCGGGCAGGAAATTCTGGAGCGTACTGCCTGTGTTCTGAATCCTTCCGACGGCAGTCTTATCGTCAACATGGAAATCGGCTTTCCGGCTAACGGCCGCACCATCGCCTCGCAGGAGCTGATCCGCATTCTTTTCGACTTTCTTCCCGGCTGCGTAGAAAAATCACTGTTCTACCGTGCTCTGGATCCAAAAGCATGTGCCAATGTCGCCTATCTCTGTGAGGATCAGCAGGCGATCCGTTCCGCATTAAAAGAAAAAGGGCTTACTGCCTTCATCGCCGACGGCTCCATTCTCCCGCGCGAGACCGGTGTTTCCGATCTGCCGATGAAGCACGCCGTTCCGTTTACCTCACCGGAATCCCTGCGCGTTACCCTCGATCTTCCAAACCGCGGACCTGTTTCCGGCATGGGAATTCCACTCGGTGTCACACTGATCGTAGGCGGAGGCTTCCACGGAAAATCTACCCTTCTGCAGGCTCTTGAGCGCGGCGTATACAACCACATCGCCGGGGACGGCCGTGAATATGTCATCACCGATGCAAGCGCCGGAAAGCTCCGCTCCGAGGACTCCAGAAGCATCAGCAACGTCGATATCTCCCTCTTCATCCACGATCTTCCCGGAAAGAGCGACACCACCTCATTTTCGACTCCAGATGCCAGCGGAAGCACCTCGCAGGCCGCCAACGTGATCGAGGGCATCGAATCCGGCACGAGCCTCTTTCTGATTGATGAGGACACATCCGCCACCAACTTTATGGTGCGCGATGAGCTGATGCAGCGCGTCGTTGCCGACAGCGAAGAACCGATCACACCGTTTATCAGCCGCGTGCGGGATCTGTATGAGAAGCTCGGCATCTCGTCGGTTCTCGTTGCCGGAAGCTCCGGTTCTTACTTCCATGTGGCAGACACTGTCATTCAGATGAAAGAATACGTTCCTTATGACATTACGGATCGCGCAAAAACCACAGCCGCGGAATTTCCGCCGTTTACTGCCTCCATACGCCCTTTTTCCGTTCCAGCCTTTCACCGCTGCCCGCAGCCGGGTAAAGGCCTGACGGGAAGTGACCGCACGAAAGTCAAAGTGATGGGACGGGAATCCATCCTCATCAACAAATCTCTGACGGATCTGCGCGCCATGGAACAGCTCACGGACAGTGAACAGCTGAACGGGCTGGCTGCGCTTCTTTTAGAAGCAGCGGAGCACAAGATGGACGGTAAGAAAACACTGGTGCAGGTGGTGGATCTGCTGGAAAAACAGATGGATGAAAAAGGTCTTGCTTCTCTTCTCGCCCCGGGAAGGCCAGGCGATCTGGCACGGCCGAGACGGCAGGAAATCTTTGCATGCCTGAACCGGTGCAGGGAACTGCGGTTCTGAGAAAATTTGTAACAATTCAGAGCCATAAAAAAGCCACATCGAGATGCAACACAACGGCATCAAGATGTGGCTCTGAATCGTTTCAATTTTTGCTATAACACGCTTTTTTGTCAGCTGGTTTTTCAGAATCAGACGGAATACGTATTGACCAGCTTCTTAAATTCCGTTACGGACATTGCCATGCAATCGGCGGCATCCTGAATGCTGATCGTTCCTTTTTTCAATAAGTCTGACAGAGCTTCAATCCTACCTTTTTCCATGCCTTCTTTCATCCCGTCTTCTCTGCTGTCTGCCATCATTTCATCAATTGCCTGACACATGTCTACTACCTCCGTTTCTTCTGAAATTCTGAATTTTATAATCCTGCACGTATTCTTTTAACCGGATATCCGGCCACTCCATCATTTCATGCAGTGACTTTACTGTTACTCAGCCCGCCATAATATAAATCATATCCGTTTCTTTGTTGTTCTGTACCGTTTCATCCCAGGTGATATGCAGAATATAATAGTTCACATAATTCCCATTTTTATCTGGCTTTTGCCTTTCATCCGGAAGTTTTTCCCGACTGGCTGTCTTCCAATAAAGAGGTTCTGCTGATTTCTGAACATGACTATATTCTTCATATGTTTTCTTATGATAATCTTTTGTTGCATAGTTGCTTTCTGTCTCTTTATTTAAATATTTTCCTGCCAACGGATCACCTTTCCTATAGTAATCTCCCAGATAAAAAACACTTTCATCCACCGCCCCCGTTTCTATAAACGCCTTATCAATTTCATACGAAAATCCAATATTCGTAGTATGTGCCAGCTGAAGATGATAAGCCAGTCCCGGCTTTGTACTATACACACAGAATACAACGTCCTTATACTTCTGAGCCCCGGAAACGTCAATATTGCTCAGCTCCAGCTGCTGGATCGGTTTTGCATCTCCGGCTCCGATCAGCAATGCGTTTGGCATATTTACTTTCGTTATCGTCTCTATGCTTCGATGCATATACAGCCAGGCAAAAACCGGCAGCGCCAGAAGGGCAGAGAATGTCAGAATCACAGATATGACAACCCGTTTTTTCTGCGTCAGCCGCATCCTGTGCTTCCCCTGTCTGCCCTCATCCTGCTGTCTCTCTGTCTGCTCCTTCATGGAAGCACCTCCTTCTTTGCTACATTTTTGTCCGGTTTTACTGCGCATCCAGTTTCAGCTGTACATACTAGACATTTTTCCCAAGGTACTGGTCTGCTGAATCATAGTAAGCCGCGACCATAGAATAGAGAGCCGGATTGAATTTCTCTCGTATCTGTGAAAGCGTATCTTTTGTAACATTCTCCTGAAATTTTGCAGAATCTTCCCACCGGAAATAACGGTTCGATGATGAATTCTTCTCCACTTTGCTCATCGTCGCAAACAGGTTCTCCGGCAATGCCGAAAGTGCATTCTCCTCACTTGATGGATTTTCCGGAAACAGCAGCGGATTCTTTCCGCTATAGCCGTCTGCTTTTCTCAGATACGACTCCAGCCTTTCCGGCCAGATCCAGTATATCGTAACCGGATAAGCAGTGTCTTTTTGGGCGTTCGTATTGTTCCAGGTCAGCTTTCCACTCTTTGATTCAAGGACAGCCGCTTCCGTTCCGCTGCCAAGACTCATGCGCCATACTCCTGCATCCCGGGATATCCAGCCTTTATAGCACCCCGCCTTCTCATTGTATCCCGCAAACAAAAGAATGTGCCCTTCCAGCAATTGCTGTAGCGACGGATCCGTAACTTCCGTTAAATCATTTTTGGTCACATTCTCCGCATTCTTTTTGTCATCCGCTATCTGATATCCGGCCAGAACCAGCTCCAACGTTACTTTAAGCGGACCATCCTTATTGGGAATGATGTAAAATGTCATTTTTCCATAAGACCCCGGCTCAATCCCTGTCGGTTTTCCATCCTCACTCGTATTGTTCATATTGCTTTCCGGTGTAACAGCCCAGCAGATGGAAGTGTGACTTCCATCGGTAGACCAGTATTTTTTCCCTTTTATCTCTCTTGAGGCTCCCGGGGATACTGTCAGCAGTTCGTCATACGTGCCTCGATCTGCAGACGCATTACTTTCTATCCCTGCTGCGGCAAGATCGAAGGGCATATCCGCAGGCCGAATAGCAGCACCCGTTGCATCGACCCTGGTATTGCTGACAAACCATGCAATACTTACAACGATCATCACAATGAAAGCTGCAACAACGATAATTCCCGTCCGGAAAAAGATTTTCCACTGGTTTTTCAGAAGCTCTATCTGTTTCTGCGCTTTCTGTCTGTATTCTTCTGCCGTCAGCTCTTCTTCTCCTTTTTTCCAGCGCATCCCTTTTCACCTCGCTTCTGTCCCATTTTTTATCGTTACCGTCCGCCATTTTCCGGCGAACGGCAACATTTTGTCTGATGCCGGATCGCTTAATTATTGTCTATCATATCCTGATAGATCCGGGCATTGGTATAGATGATATAATCCGTTGCTTTCGTACCATCCAGTTCACTTCCGTTTTTATCGAGCAGAACCGCAGTCAGGCGCACTCTGTAATTTGCATAAGTATATTGCTCTTTTTCAAATTTCCCGCCGGTCAATGGCGTAAAGGTAAATTGCGCAAACTGGTGCTTCGTATCGTCCGATACAAAATCGTTCTTCCACTGATATGCTTTATCACCATTTCCGGAAGTGTCATCTGATTTTGAATCTTTGACAATATTCTGGAGATAAGATCCAATTTCCAACGGTTTTGTTTCATCATAAGTTCCATTCTCGTTTTTCTGGAACAATTCCATTTTATAGCGGATGGCTGCAGCCTTGGAAAGAGTTTCTGTATCCACATTGGAATAATCATAATCTGCTCTTGTATAGATCATGTCGGAACGGTTCTTTGCTGCATCACTCGGGTTGACTCCAAGCTGCTGCGTCGTATCTCCGATTCCGCTTCCATCTACGCTGGAATATCTGAGGATGGCTTTGGATGGGTTTGTAATGTAATAACGATTGTTATCTTCTCCCTTTTCGTTATTTTCTGTAATCGGCAGCTGCGTGGATGTATTGGCAATACGTGACACACCAACAACGAATGTACCACTACTGTCTGTATCTGCGGCGCCTCTCACCGGAAAACCATCCACGTCATCATAAGTAAGTGTGATTTCAGCTGTAACCGTTATCGCATTCTTCTCACTGCCTGCCTCTTCCAATGCACTTTTCAACTTGCTGCTTCCATATCGAAGCGACATCGTTTCAAGTCCGGCTACGTTTGAATTCTTACCTTTTTCTGAATGGATTTCTGTTCCATCTGATTTTGAAAGCTGATATATATATTGGATGTTTTCTGTATCGATTACACCATTAATTCCAGCCGCATTTTCCAAATATTTTTTCAGGCTGATATCAAACTCGTGATAAACTTCGGAAGGTCCAAGTGACTTGAACTGAGCCTGCCTTGCCTCTGTCAGCCACAATTTACCTGTCAGCTTAATTTTGATACCGTCTCCGTTTTCCATCGCAGTATCTCCCATCGGACTTCCATTATGAATACGGCTGGTGGAAATGCTGAACTTCTGCTGAACTCCATTGTATACTACGTAAGCAGAACTATCCGCATCCTTATCCGATTTAATAACAGCCGGCAGCGTACCTTCCTTGCGTGACATTGTTGCGGCATACAATCGGTTGTTTACAATGGACACTCCATCTGTCTTTGGAATCTGAATGGTAAGATAGTACTCTTCCTTCCATTCCTGTGAATTCAAAGAAGTATCCGTTTCTGGTATTGTCATCCGATATTTTTCTGCATCTTTGTCCTTTTCTTCCGCTTTCCGGTAATAGTCTGCGCCGATTCTGACCGTTGCTTTGGACGGATCTGTCTCCTTCACATAATAGGTTGTTCCATCTTTCGGTTCCGACACCGGATCTGCTTTCAGCCCGAGTAAATCGCAGATATAAACCGGAGCGAATTTCTGAGGTGTCTGACCCTGACCGGTACTGCCTGGCACTGTCATATTTGCAAGGTTAAAGCTGCACAAATCCTCGTTTCCGCCTGTCGTATAAATATAATACTGTTTGGTCTGCCTGTCTACCAAAGTCAGCTTCGTTCCTTCCGGAAGCAGTTTTTGTGTATTACCCGTACTGCCCCATGCCAGATCCAGAACCTTGTCATAATACCACAGCAGATTCTCACCATTGTCCAGCATGGACTGCCAGTCTGTCTCTTTTTCATAGCTGTATTCTATCAATGCCGTCAATGGTTCATTGAAGTCTGCGGTTGCATAATGATTGGTTGCTTTATCATTCATTGGATAATCCGCTGCACAGTAATCCGTTCCCGCAAGGAATCTTGTTTTAAAGCTGATATAGAGCACCTTTTTCACCAGCACCGGTATGTACAAATGAAACGGCTCTGCTTTATCGCTGGTCGGATTCGCATAGGTGACATCCAGTAAAGTAAACTGGCTGTTCTGGTTATCATATGCATTCGGAACGATGCTGATTTTCTTCGCATTGCTGATACTTAGGCTTGTATCTTCTTCGCTCTTAGCTGTGAAAGAATTCTTTGTAGCATCCCACTGCCAGGTTGTTGCGGTAATGCTCTTAATCTGTTGTTTCGCATCTGTTCCGCTGCTGACATTCGTCATGGCAGCTATGTAATTCCAGATCATCGTATCCACATCCGCTGTATTATTTACCACAAGTACCGGGAAATCAACCTTCTCGTTCACGGTGGTAGTGGAACTTTCTTCTTTCCTGTACGTCGTCACGTAGGCATCATTAGTCGTATCTGAGAATTTCACAAATTTTGCTTTGTTCTCCAGTAAATTCCAATAGACATCCGAAGCAGGTGTCTCTGCCTGTAAGCCGTTTAAAATTGCACTGGTTGTTGTACTGCCTTCTTGCATTCCAACACCATTACCGATCATAACTGTGCCGTCCGCAAAAGGTACCTCACTCTTCGGATTGACATCCAGCCATGGGCTGGCAGATGAAGATGGTTTGTCAGTGGAATTAATCGGCTGATAAGTCTGATCCACAAATTCATCTGCATAAATGATCGCAACAGTTCCATTTTTTGTACCGATATCCTTCTGTGGGAAGACATTCCCCTGAAGGGCAACCGCTACCAGATTGACTGTACCATTTACTCCGACTTTACCAATCCAGAAACCTGAAGTATTTATCGGTTGGATATTTGCAGTCGAAAACTCATCTACCTTCGCTTTGTTATTATAACCAAATTTACAATTCTTTGCTAACAGATTATATCCACTGACTTTGTTACTGTACTTATTCGTAGCATTGTTTTCCGTATTACCAACTAACAATGCTGCGTATCCTTCATCATTATAAGTTACTCCAATCACATTAAAAAACTCTATATTGGATGCCTTGATACTGCCATCCATAGCTCCGACAAGACCACCTGTATACCGACCAAGAATGTTCACATTTTCTTCCTGACAATTTTGAAATGTGGCTGTTCTGTTCGGGTTGACATATCCAATAAATCCACCGATCCAGTTCATATCTGTCTTAATATTGATATTTTCTTCTCTACAGTCACGAATTGTCACATCTACAGCTGAATAGCCTACGAAACCACCGGTAAATTGCTGACCATTGATAGACGAATCCGACACAATCTTTACTTCTGAAATCGTCAGCGGTCTTTCGTGAAATCCAATGATGCCTCCCACGCAGGCACTTAAAGATTTCTGGTTGGAATTGATCTCTAGCGTAATCTTCATAGAAGCAAGAGAACATTTCTTCACTTCGAGCGTACCATCTTTTCTGCCTGCTGCCAGCAAACCTCCAAGATCTCGCAGATTCTTACCTGAAACACTTAAATTTTTTGCGTTTACATTCTCTACTTTTACAGAACTGTAATCATTTGCACCCACAAGACCACCGGCAGCAGCTGTACTAAAGCTCTCTGCATGTGTAGTAACAGACACATCATTTACAGAACTATCTTCATTTCCGGTAATTGACAAAGTACCATAACTAATATTCCATCCAACTAATCCACCTGTACTTCCATCGTTATAAACCCATTTTGTTACCTTTTCGTTCCGGATCGTCCAGTTGGTAAAAGATACATTCCTTTTTGCTCCACTATATCCATCGATATAACCAATGGCTCCACCCGTCATGGTACCACCATATACGTTTATATTTTCCAGTTTAAACTGGTCAAAGGTTACCTTACCACTGGAATTGGCAGTTCTTGCAGCAAAACCGCCTACCCCTATATGCACATCCGGATTCGCTCTTTTTGTCACATACGTTAACTTACTATTTGCATCAAATAATCCAAGCTTAACGTTTCCTGATATCTTAAGACGCTTCACCTCACACCCATTTGTAAAGTGAAAATCCACAAATAATCCGGCACCCTGATTGCGCCATACACCAGTACTGTATTCTGTATGATAATCATTCTGATTCATATTTAAGGTAATCACCGTATCTTCTGTCCTGTCGGTGTTGATGCTCTGAATCAACAGATTGCGGCGATATACTTCAGGAATACTACAGTTATTATTCCAAACCTGCTTATTATTCCCATAGCTGGAACCAATTCCCCGGAATCCATTGCCATAAGCAGTCATATCAATGCTTTCTACGCTGAATGTAAGATTAACCGGGATATTCGTATCTGTCTTTGTATCACTGCTCTTTCCTGCCAGCCTTGCTGCTGTGGTACCTGTTGTATAGTTCTTCACCAGATAAGAAACTCTGTTTTTTGCATCAGCACTTCCTGCAGAACCTGCATTTCCACCCCAGTATTTTTCATCTGCAAGCCTTGTATCTGCATCTGTTCCCGCATCTGTTCCGATTCCTTCATACGTCGCAGTACGTGGTTTTCCATACTGATACGCATCAACCACCCCGTCTACATCCGTATAACTCCCTGTAGAATCCATCGCTCCTGCACCGCTGTTTATAATCGCGGACAGCAGCCACAGTCCCTGTTCAGACGCTACAGTAGCGTTTAATACATCATTTCCCTCGGATACCGTCAGGTCACTTTTCCCTGCCTGTAAACGTTGAATGGTATAGTTTTTATCGGTATTGTCTACAGTACAGTTTTCTGCACATGCATAGCCATCTAATACACGGCCAACATAGGGGTTGCGATAGAAATAGTCACCGCCATCTGTAGTTGATTTACCATTGGGTGTACCATCATCACTTGACATCTTTACTGTTTTCTTTGTACCGGCCGCTTCCGCACATACCGTCGTAAAGGTATTTTTTGTACTATCCATATTGCGGAAAACTACTCCACCGCCGGTTTTTTCATAGTCACTCTTTTCGGTTACGTTGGTTGCCCCACCAACCAGACCGACATATCCTCCGGCAGCTATTAACTTTTCATAGTCACCGCTAAATGATACTGTATTTTCATTATACTGTACGGACACATGATCAATAATGGTATCACCACCCATGCAATAACCAATAACTCCGCCAAAGAATGGATTTTTATCTGTTCCCGGCAAACTACTTACAGCCTGCATCTGAATCTTTGCATCTGAATAGTCCACCGTCAGATCTTTTACTACGCTTCCACGGCTGTAGGCAATCAGACCGCCGAAGCTGTCTTTGTTCACGTTCGATCCTTTCATACTTACAGTGATGGGATTGCCGTTATCAGCTGAACCAACAATCACACCGCTGAATGGTTTCGTCAGTGTACCAAGTCCGCTGAAGGTTTCTGCGGAAATCGTAATGTCTTTCTCGATTTTGTAATACGCATTTAACAGATAGCTGGTTGCTTTAGCTGTATCTATTGTATCTGTTGCTCCATCCGCTTTCCATGCATTATTTTCCCATGTATAGATAATATCCGTGCCTGTAGTAGCAGAAGTAGCATTCCCCTGCGTATGGTAGTTCTCTGCTGTCTGTGTCTGACTTTCCAGGACTTTTGAATTAAATGCTACCTGAAAGTTTGAAATACTGCCCGGGGTACTGATATAAGAAGCCAGTGAACTCAGCTGAAGTGCGTCTTCAATAATATACGGATCCCCATAGGTACCGCAGCCTTTCAGCAGACCAGTAGATTTCTGGTTGATATCCAGCTCATATGTACTTTCTTCAATCTTCTGTGCTACCCTGACATAACGAAGAAAATTCGTGTCCTTATATCTGTCTTTCACATAAGCTTCATTCGCATTTTTATTCTTCTGATCTGTGATATAGCTGTCCACATCATAGTACTGATACTGCTTATCCGGATTTCGACCAATTGTCCCTGTATTCGTCAGCTCCACACCATAAGTAACTTTATTATCGGTACTGTTAAAGTTATACGTACCGGAACCATCGGAAGAATACATAAAGTACTCCATAAGGATTGCCCGGGTAAATATCGTATGAGTTGTGTGATACTCTACCTGCTCGGTTCTATTATTCCACACAGAGGTAGATTTTTCTGAATCTTCGGCTACACGTCCGTCCAGTGCAATATTGGAAAATGAAAGAGTCAGCTTGGATGCTGTCTTGTCACCGACGGAGCCGACCAGACTGGTTGCAGCATACGCAGTTTCTTGATTATTGCCCTCTCCTGTCATATATTTGTCACAGGTGGAGAGATTATCTACGGTCAATTTTGCTGCTTTTGCAATTCGATTGATCAGAAGTGGCGCATAGGTGATGCCATTGTCTTTTTCCACACCTGTCACTCTGATTCCATCCAATGTCACATTTTTCAGAGTGATTCCAACAATGTTGCTGATCGGATTTCCGATGACACTTCCATAAATCAGTGCACCGGAATTATATTGTGTACCGTTGTCTGAACCGTCTGCATTTTCTTCACTTTTAAATTTTTCTTTTCCTACCACACCCGCAAAAGAAGTCTTATTTACCAGCACACCATGAGAAGTGTTATAGAGCAATCCGTGCTGCATCAGGTAATGCTGATGTTCTGCATCCGAGAACGATTTATTTGTTTCTTCTATCGTATTCATCGCATCGTAGGCAAAGGTCAGGTTTGTATCTGAACCAGTATTACTTTCCGAGCCAATATGTACCGGGGTAAGCGGTGTCACCGGATAATACGAATATCCATCCAGATTCAGGTTTCCGGATATGCTTGTCACAAAAGGATTATCTGGTGTACTGGTGATTTTTTCCCTGAACCACGTTCTGATATTTTCTGCAGCATACTGGGCTGCACTCCACAAAACTAAATCCGGTTCCGAAGTGATATTTTTAAGATCCGTTGTATACTTGTCTTTTCTGTAGCTGTCCAGATTGTAGTAGTATCTTGTCTTTGTGTTTTTATAATTTTTTTGTCTATCTGACCCGTATATGTATTTGTTGTCTTGCTGTCTTTATCAATCAAAGCTGCGTTCCCACTGCTGCCACGTACCGCAAGGGAAACCACTGCATTGCTGTTTCCGGCATCATCAAATCTGGTAATGCCAGCCAGTTCATCAAAGTACTCTGAATTGCCGATGTTCAGGGCAACTGCACCCTCGTTAATTTTATAAGCGGAATCCGCCGCACTTCCCCATGTGCCCACTTCCAGATAGAGGGCAGAGGTTGTCTTGGTCTGATCTGCATTCGTTTCTGTAAGCAGACCGGTTCCCACCAGCAGACCACTTGGATTCTCTTTCTCTGATTTTCCTGTAAAGGTATTTACTTGATTATTTGTGCCTGTTGTAAATACAATGCTGTCCGTTGCGGTTGCTTTCCAGTATCCAGTTGCCTGATAGACAAGTCCACCAAACTGGGCAGTGCCTGCATTTAGCGTCGAGCCTGATATGGTCACTCCGGCATTCGCAGCAAACTCAACATTCGTATTCTTCCACTGGTAGCCCAGCAGACCGCCGCTGGTTGTTGTGGCTAATGATGTTGTGACCGTCTCACCCTTTACCGATAATTCAGAAATCTTTATCGTGCTGGAGTTTGCCTTGTTATTCGAATCTTCCCCACGGCTGACTGCGATCAGACCGCCGACATTGGCATTGGATTGCGATGCAGATGTAATGGAACCGCTTAAGGTCGTGTTACTTACAGTTACGGTACAGCCACCCATCACTTCCGCCGCAAGGCCGCCGATTCTATGGTTGTCGGTATCACGTTCATCATCAAGGCTCGCAGTATTCCCCCATGTACAATCTGTAAAGGTTAACGTACTTCCTTCGCATCGAGCCAGAAATCCTCCCTGCCAGGCCAGAAGCTTCTTTGCATCTGTTGCTTCTTCTGTTACAGAACTCTTGGTATTTACTGTAACATGGTTGAATTCTGTCTTTCCACTTGCCAGGCCTATTGCCCCTGCGACAAATGCTGGATATTTGATGTCTTTTACTTCCTGATTTACCGTCTTCGGTATTTTGCAGATGACATTACCATCAATCGTAAGATTGGAAATTGTTATATCCCCGGCAAAGGGAATCAGTGCCAGACTGTAATGCGTATCTCGCTGGTCGCTTCGCTTTGCATAGAGCTGTCCGGCGGCAAGATCATTTTCAGAAATATTTTTGTCATATGCAGCTCCAATATCCAATGTAATCGTATAATTGCCACCATCCAGCGTTCCTTTGAACTGATGTGCCTTACCTTTCTCTACGTTATCCTTACCGATGCCAATAATACCTGTATTGGTAAGCTTTACATCTCCGGTCAGATTTACTGTCTGTTCCTGGTCCCGATCTACCTTACTCTTAAGATTCAGTGCTTCCGTCTTTCCCGTATCGGTCATGGAAAACTCGAATGCCAGCGCATATGCCGCAAACTGATTTGCACCATTGATATTCGCCTTAGTTCCATTCTCTACAGAACTGTTTATCGTAACAGTATGAGCTTCTTCATTAAAGGTAAAGACTCCATCTTCGCCTTCAGACAGATTTCCCCCAAGTCGAATCACAGCCCCCCAGTTTCCAATATCTGAGCCGCCTCGATCCGTACCAGAATAACGGGTCAGGCTCCAGCCTTTTCCGTCTACATCCAGACTATTACCATTTCCAAGCGCATAGATCAGACCATTTTCGTTGCATCCCACAATCTGTCCTACATGGTTATAAGCAGTTGTAATCTTCTGATTCTCTAAATTTGTCTCTCCGTGAAGGCGCAGTACCCCCTTTACCAGATGACCAATCAGACCGCCATGACCTTCCACCTGATCTGCTTCGTTTGCAAGATCATTATCATCTGCTGTAGTTATTGTCACATTTCCCACATTGAGGAAACCGTCATTCAGCTTTCCCACCAGACCGCCAACACTTGTGGTATTACTGTTTTTCATATCTGCTGTGGAAGCAGACACATTTTCGATTTCCACATAACTGCTGCCGGATACAGCACCGATCACTCCGCCATAAGTTGTACTTGCTTTGCTTCCACCTGTGGAAACTGCCCTGATATCTAAACCAGCAGAGTTGGAAGTTCCTTTTATGGCCAGTGTATTTTTCATAACGGCTGCACTATTTCCATCTGTACTAGCTACAGTATCATAGGTTCCGATCAGTCCTCCCAGATTTGTCACTTTGCTCTCACTCGTCACGTTTGTCGTGATGGCACCTGTCGTCTTTCCTGAGACAGCCACGGTAGTGGAACTTGTACTGGTGTTTTTCAGCACGCCAAATAATCCGCCGACATCCTTGCCGCCGGATACAGTAATGCTGTGAAACTCATATTCAGAAAGATCGTAGCTGATTGGATTGCCAGTACCGTTATCAGTGCCGCCTTTCGTAACCGAATACGCTCCGATCAATCCGCCTGCTGCTTTTTCACTGCCTGCCTTTAACGTAAGTGTATCCGCAAACGCAAATTTTCCGGCAGCCGCTTCGTTTTCTCCCTTTTCTGCCTGAACACTGATCTTTCCATCTGTCACGCTTCCGGCCAGTCCTCCGGCATTTCCGGACGCAGAGCTTACCTGCGCTGCTGAAGTTCCGGCAATCGTTAATTGACTGTCTGCTGCCATATGACCGACAAATCCGCCCGCATCTGCTCCTGATGCGGTTGCTTCGACACTAACCGTATTCTTAACATTATTCTTAAAAGTCGCAGTCAGGGATGCGCCCGGTTCCATTGTATTACAGAATAAACCTGTATGACTCTCTCCGCTGACTTTCAATGAGTTTGAGAAATTATTTGTAAAAGTTATCTCTGCCCTGCTGTCTTCTTCCATCGTGCCAATCAAACCGCCGATTGCTGCTTCTTGTATCCCACCAGAATTCAAATTGCTAAGTACAACCGTTGAAGTTAATTTTGTATCATCTCCACTATTTTTCAGTTTTTCTGCCAAAAGTGGTTTCATGGTGGTGGAAAAAGTCCCTGAAATGCTAAAGGAAATTGGATCCAGTTCTGCTTTCGTTGAAAGCACATGAAACAGTGCTTTCGTCGTGGTTATTGAGAAATTTTCTGCTACTGTTTTTTTTATCAAATTCAAATTTTCCCTCATACGGATTGGCATCTTCACCCAGTCCCAGAAAGCTATAGGCCACTCCTGCAACCTCTGCCGTTCCCGTAAGATCCCATCCTGAAGTTGTAACCAGGTTTATTGTATACTTTTTATATTCTGAAGGCTTCACATTGGATAACAGGATTAATCCGATTCCATCTGTTACCGTTATTGTCCGGGTAGTTGCATCCACTTTTAATTTGTCTTTTGCTGCTTCATCACTTTGAGCAAGTTGAACCGCCTCATTAAGCATCAGCGTCGGAGTCTGATTTCCCGCATCCGCCACTACGGATGCGGCATTTGCCTGGTTTTCCGCATCGCTGCCGTCCTGCCGGTTCTGGCCTTCGTTTTCTGCAGACGTGGACTCTGGTTTCTGCTCTGCACTTTCTAACGCTGCTGTGTCGTCTATCTGGCTGCTGCTCTTGGCAGAATCTGTGCTGTCCTGCTGTGTTTTCTTTTCTGCTGATCCTGTTTTTTCTGTCTCGCTGCCTTGTTCCGCAGATCCAGTCTCTTCTGTCTCGCTGTCTTTTTCTGCAGATCCAGTCTCTTCTGTCTCGCTGTCCTTTTCTGATGGCTCCGCGCTGTCTGTCCGGGTTTTTGTCCCGCTCTGCTCTGTACTTTCCGTCTGTCCTCCGGTTCCGCCATCTTCCCCTGCATCCACAGAGCCTGTCCCGGTATCCAGAATGGATTCGCCCGCTGCTTCTTCCGATATGGTCTGCGTTTCCGTGCCTTCTCCTGCCCCTGCCAGTGCCGATGCCGGTGTCATCAGTACCATGCAGACTGCCATTCCGGCCGCTACCATACGCTTCATCCAGTTTATCTTTTTACGTACTCTCATTTTCATCAATCCTATCCTGCCTGTAAAAATAGTAGGAGACCTTATAATCCACTCATTTTTCTAACTCACTCTGCCCCTTCTGCTTTCTTTTCCTGGTAGGAAACAGTAACAAGACTTCCAAAAGAAATCCAGTTATTATCTTTCTCCTCTAACGGTTTTTCCGGGTTTCTGTAAAACTGGAACTGGATCGCGGTTGTCGAAGCGTCCACATCAAATACATACGAATGCTTCCCCTGCTCCGGGACCGTGGTATTCTTCCCGCCTATTACAGTCCAGCTGCTCAGCTGCAGCTTATCATCCCAGGTGACCGTCACCTTTCCTTCTCCATTTCCTGATATTTCATAATTGAATGCATCGTAATCCAATGGTTTCTTGTTAATTGTTGAATCAAGGAATTTTCCTGTCCAGTTTTTTGTCACTTTGTAATCTGCAAACGAAAGAATTGCTGCCAGTTTCTGTGAATTGACCGCGTCTGCCGAACTGGAATCCGGTTCCGCCGTTATCTGGATTTTGATCTTGTCTTTCAACGCTTTTGGAATCCGGAAGGAATAACTGTTTTTTTCTGCTTTTCCCGCTGCCAGTTTCTGGTCTTTCAAGGTACATGTTCCATCCGCATTAAATTTATTCCCGTTCATCGTGATGTCTGTAATTCCACCCGGAAGGTTTTCTCCGCCGTCTGTGGCAGTCAGGACTGCTTTGACTTCGTAGGTAATGTTCTTCGGGTTATAAAGAGTCTCATCGCCCCACACATAATTGCACACGATTACCGTAATGGTATAGTAATCGTCGCTTTCTGCGAGTGAAATCCGTTTTACCGGAGGATTTTCATCCGTCAGGCTTATCAGTGACAGATAATTCGAACCAAACATTGTATCGCTCTGTGTTCCTGTTGATACGACACGCTTTACGCTCTGAAAATTAGTGTACGCCGCGAAGCTTCCGCCCACGACAAGGATCAGCACTCCCAGAACAAAAATCGCTCCGGCAGGACTACCACACCGGATCCGTTTTCCTGTTTTTTTCTTCATTTTAATCTCCACTCTTTTGTGCCATCTATGTTCTCTATTTTACCCATCGTTTTTCAAAAATGCAAGCATTCCTTGTATTCTGCAACAATTTGTTACCACGCTCGTTACTGCTCGGAAGTTTGACAGTTAAATATAAATTCAATAAAAAAGTACAGAACAGGTCGAATATCTGTTCTGTACTTTATATGTTTTCTATCTTATTTGTTCAAAAAATTATACTTTACTTACCTTTCATCTCACCGTAAAGCTGAAAGAATGGTTCTTTTAACTTTTTCTGCCTCAACAGGCTTTGCAATATGTCCGTTCATTCCTTTTATCTAATGGTACCTGACCCCGAGTTCCCATAGCATATGCCGTTACCGTCATACACCCAAGACTCGCTTCAAATGCTGTGGCTAGCAACTTATTTGACAGGATTTCCACCTACCGGATTATATGCCCTTAACTGGGCGCACGGTCTGACCCCAATGTAGCATCTTTCGGGGTGGCTACCTTTTCACACAGTCCATTTACTATCAGCTCCAGCTAAACAAAATCTGTCGGAAATTAAAACAGAAATACAAGTTTCAGTACGACCTCAATGCAATCCTGTCCGATTTGATTTATACCAGAATCCTGGAACCATGCAGCAAACGTTCTTCTTACAAAACGGCATCTGAATTCTTAGAAAAGCCTTCTTATAAACTTCACGATGTCTCTCGGGCATTAGATGTTCTTGGCACCGAATGCAACCTGATCCAGGCAGAGCTGTATAAGAACAGCCACTTTCTTGGCAAAAGAAACGATAAGATCCTGTACTATGACTGCTCGAATTATTACTTCGAAATCGAGCAGGAGGACGGCAGTAAAAAATACGGAAAAAGTAAAGAACACAGGCCGAATCCGATTATCCAGACGGGCTTGTTCATGGATGGGGACGGAATTCCACTTGCATTCTCGCTTTTTCCCGGAAATTCAAACGAACAGACCTCGCTCAAGCCTTTAGAGAAAAAGGTTCCTGCGGATTTCGGATGCCAGAAGTTCATTTACTGCAGCGATGCCGAACTGGGATCAGAAGACAACCGCGAGTACAACCACATGGGCGAACGCGCCTACATCGTAACCCAGTCGATAAAAAAACCGAAAACGGAAGAAAAAGACTGGACACTGAATCCGTAGGGCTTTAAACGGGTATCATCGCTCAAACTTACTTCCCGCTAAGCCTTCTAATCAGATGCCGTTTTATGTTTTCCTGCTTTCAATATCACACATAATTCTTCGTTGCTTAAAAGATTCATATGTGCCAACTCATTCCGGGCTTTTCTGTATCGTTTAAGTTCCATACTCTCCTCTGCTGAAACCGGAATCCCTCCCCGTTCCACCAGATACATCAGATTTCCAAGCTCAGCTTCCTCAGGAACCATAACCTGATCTCCATATCCGTTGTTGATCGGAAGTGCCGCTTTGATAAAAGCATAATATTTTTTCACAAAATACCTTCGATAATTTTCCACGAGTGGAAAAACATATTTCAACTGCGCCTCCCAGAGCAGCGTATCCACTTCCTCCTGGCTTTTGCTGAAGCAGTACCTCTCTCCATCACTCCTGACAAGATCTTCCGTCACTTTCTGAATGGTCTCATAAGGTGCATTCAGGAACTCCATTCCCTTCGCCACACATACCGCACATAGTTCCACATCATCCCCGCAGACAGAAGCAACGGCCTCTGCCAGATACGGACGCAGAAACTCTTTACAGTTTGTCTCAGATGATGCCAGTGCGCAGAAAGCATATTTATCATATGCTCCGATATTCTGCTCAAAGCCAAGACTCCGGACTCCCTTTTTGCTTTTTCGGTTCATGGCATCATTATGTACTTCCAGAATAAAAATTCCCGGTGTTTTGTCCTGTACATTTTTTTGATATTCTGATACAAAATCAAGCCATTTCGTTACTTTCTCATCTGGAATATCCGACACCCAGACATATCTGTCATTTAAAACCGTCTCCTGACATTTTCCAAGAAACTGTGCATAACTCACTCCATAGCGATACTTTGCCCGCGTTTCTCTTTTACAGTATTTCTGCAGAATGAACTCCCCCGGCTCCTCTTCCGGGCATTCTATGACTTCCAGTTTATTTTTCGGATTTTCCATCAGAAGCTGCTCCCGGATCAGATCCAGAAATGTACTTTTCCATGGTACCGAATCCGGAAGGGTCAGCAGTAAGCTATGCCCTCCCGCAGCTTCCTTTACAATATTTTCCAGAAACGCATGCGCTTTGATGATATGATTCCACCAGATCTGATCCATCGTTAATCCTCCATGTATTTCTCAAGTTCATCGTTAATTTGCGGAATAGTTCCCATCATCTGGCAGAAGCTGTATCTTGTAAAACGGTAACGTCCCTCACCAGTATTCTGCAGTACATATAACTCACGCATTTCTTCCATCAATGCAACCAGCTGCTCTTTGCCTAATGCCCGAATTTTTTTAATGGAATATCCTTCTGCCAGTTCCAGCAGCTCATCCGCACTGCATCCATTTTCTGACTTATTTTCATGGTAAAGATAAGCAACCATTAATGCAATGATATAATAGTAACTATCGTCACCGACTACTAATGTGATGAAAAATTTCTTTCGAATCTCCTCCTGTAAAGTCTGCTCTGCCAGCACTTTTTTAATATGCTCTTTCTTTACAATATAAGGCGGTGTCTCACTTTCCGAATATCCCGCATAATCCCGCTGCATTGCCTCAATCAGTTTTGTGCAGTACAGCTGCAGCAGACCTGGAAAATAATTTGTCGTACCGAGAATCGTAGAAATTAATACTTCCGTCTCATTATCTTCCGGAAATCTGAATCCCAGATAGGATAACGGTACCTCCAGCAATTCTCTTGCTTCCATTGCTTTGAATGGTTTTACTGTCAGTGAATCAAAATGCGGAAATACACAATTTTTTCCCAATGTTGCTTCCTTCTTGAATCTCACAATATTGCGCAAACCCGCTACTACAAATTTAAACCTTTTTTCTCCAATACCCTGAATCTCTTTCAGCATATCAAATGGCTCATATTTTACACTTTCACAGCTTTCAATAAATTTGTCCGCTTCATCCAGCATCAGAAGAAAATAAGGAATCTTATCCGTTGTATCCATCAGCCGCTTCTTCAAATCACGTGCCAGTTCACTCCAGTCCTCCGTAATATGTTCTTCTTTCAGAATTCCCTCATCAAACAGTGCCGCTGAAATTTTCCTGGCCGCTGTTTTATAATCTGAATCTTTAATGTCCACCAAAACTGCGCGGTCTCCATTTTCATCATGGTCAATGTTCTTTTTCGCCATGCGAAGCAGTGCAGACTTTCCAAGCTGGCGTCCGCCATATACAAGATTTACACCGGTAGCTGACTCGATTTTTTCAAGCTCATATTTACGCCCGATAAAAATCTCCTGTGGCATTGTGTCTACTGATTTATGAATATATGGCTGATAGGATGCAAATGGCATAACCACTGCCATCAGCATTCTGTTCATTGCCGTTTCTGTATAATGTTTTGCCAGATACACAAGTACCACCCGATCTACAACAGCAAAAATCTTTCCGCTCAGATCCGTTTTCGTCTTTCTCGCCAAAATTCTTCTCTCAGCAAGCGGTAATGCATAATCCAGCAAAACAAGGGTATGTTTTGCATTTCCAACTTCTTTGAAGGTGTCAATCAGACGGGACGCATCCGTTTTTCCAAAAAGGCAGATTACCCGGAATCCGTTTTCCTCTGCTTCAGATCCAAAAGCGGCAATGGGATGTTTATAGTTACTTTTTCTTCCATTTTCCGGACGTTTCAATCTGACGGTATAATTCTCAACTTTTCCAAGTACTGGTGTCTCACTTTGCACGCTTTCCAGCTGAAACCCAAGTGTACTCAGCAGCACCTTCAATGTTGTTTCGCTTGTTCCCGCTCCTTTGGGCCAGTTTTCTAATAGTTTATTGCCCCCTTTAATATCTTTATTCGTCTTTGGTGTATTCATTAATGCTTTCAGCGTAGTTCCTGAATTTGCAGTTTTTCTATAATTGATATCATATTCATTTAAAAATTCTTCCAGATAGTCTTCCTGTTTAAACTGGAACTCTGGATCAAGATCCTGCGTCAGCACCCGGTTCAGCAAATCTTCCGCTGCTGCATAATTCTGCTGTTCAATCCGGTTCTTAATTTGTGCAACCGCCTCACAAATCAGTTCTTCTTTTTCCCAATCTGGATTTTGTTTCAGATATGTATCCAGATTTCTTTTTAAATCAACCGCCCGGACCTGTGCATCCTTTTTCATTTTTTCCCGGAATTCCTTCAGAATCTTTCCGAAAAATCCATAGTTTCGCGTCTCAACCGCCCGGGAATACCATGATTCCACAATCTGAAGGATCAACTCTTTTCCGTTCTCAGCCGTATTATCAATCTGTCCATAGCTCTGAGCCAGTTCGATGTCCTCACTAAATTCTTTTCGTTTATTTTCAAGATCCTTCAGCGGATATACGATCGCTCTGTCAATATCATATTTTTCGGCATCCTCCTCTGATAATGGATGGTCGAGCCATTTCCAGTATTTGAGAATTAATCCCGCACTGCCGTAATCATCTTCTCCTTCAAAAATCTCCTGCATTCTGTCCGCAAATTCATGCTCCTCTTCCGTACAATGCTGTTGAATTCTCGATATCACAGAAAAGTCCGGAAGTTCAAAGATTTCATCCAGAATCGGCAGCGCGTCTTCATCCAACAATACTTTATCATTCTTCAGGAAATCAATATAATAAAACTGATAGCTGCCCTCCTTGTATTCGCCCGACAGCCGGCTTTTCAGTTCTTTCAATGTCTGCTGTAATACTGTTTTTCCCGCACACGCTTTCCGATCTCCGCTGTCTTTTTCCGAAAGGACCGCAATCATTTCATCCATATGGTGCAATAACGGTGTTCTGATCTTTTTATACTCAACCAAAGCTGCATCATCGCTGCTGTTAAAGGAAGCCTGCATAAGAGATACATAATCGCAGAGAATCGATACAATTTTGTGGACTTTTTTGGAAAGGTTCATTCTCAGGCTTCCCAGGAGATCTGAGGTTTTCTTGACAGAATTCATATTTTCTGCTGCACGATCCCAGAACTCATCCATCACACGGTTAACTTTAGCCTGATCAATGTTTTCCTCGCAAATAACCGCCTGATCTTTTACATAAGTATCCGCCAGAAATTCTTCCAAGATCTCCAGCATTTCTCTGTCATCCTCGCTCACCGCCTTCAAGTACTGGCACAAATCACTGTCTGCCCCAAGAAGCAGCTTGGTAGTTTCCAGAAAACGTTTATGGGACGTACTTTCTTTGACATTTCCATTTTTATAACTTTCGTAATATTCCTTTGCTTCATGGCATATTTTCGCAAGTTGTTTTTCCCATTCGCCTCTTTCTTTTTCCCGATAATCCGCGTAACGGTCAACGCCCCTCTTCTGGCGGTTTTTAAATTCCATCAGATCATAAACAATCTCTTCAAGACTCTGATTTTCCGTCAGAAGAGTGCTTTTCTTGAACATGTCATATAACTGCTGTGCAGAATAATCATAGCTGTACTGATCCAGAAAATAATTCCGCAGGGCTGCTGCAACCACATAATAATCCGATACTGGTTCGGATTCTCCATAGAATATCTGAAAGATCGTATCAGAATTGTAGGTGCAATGTTCCATCGGATCATTCATGGCATACGCCAGCTGGCGATAATGCTGTTCGAATGCATCATATTTTCCGGCTAAAGCTTTTAAATAGGCGGATGCTGCATAGATCTTACCAGAAGCAATCATTTCCTGATATGCTGCGATATATTCCATTCGTTTCTCATCCGTAAGCGTCTGCTCAGAAACAATGCCTTTTTCTTCTGCTTCGTATGACTCTTCTGACTCCTGCTCTGGCTTCTCCTCGACTGCCTCAGGCTGTTCCAGCTCTAAAGTGATTGCTTCTTCTGTTTTTTTATCCGTCTCATCTTCTTTTTCACTGTCTGTTTTCGAACTCGCTTCTGCCTCTGCTGTCCCCTGCTCTGGCTCTTCTTCTGGCAGTTCTACGGATTCATCTGTTATCTCATCCTCCACAGGCTCGCCTGTTTTCGGTTCAGCCGGTAAATCATTTTCCAAGGCATAAACATTTTTTTCCAGCTTGGACGTATAGTAAATCAAGGCTGCTTTCTTCCCTAATTCTTTCTGCAGCCAGCTGGCCACTTTTTTCGCATGTTCCAGTGAAACCCCGTATACAACAAGGCTTTCCTCTGCCCCTGCTTTTTCTGCCACCACATCCTTAAATTCCTGTAATTCCGCCGGATCCTCCGTTACAACACCTGCAAACCACTGAAAGTTTTTCTTTCCGTTCATGGAATATCCAATCATAAAATAGTCCGTCCCAAATACGGAGTTACATGTATCAAATTCATAGTCTGGAAACAGAATTCTCTGTTTGCATGCACTGTCGTATGCCATCAATCTTGTCATCGCAGAATTTGTTGAATCCTCAATATGCTCTCCCTCATCCTGGTTTAAAATTTTCTCTTTTAGCATCTGGTTGATAAAACCAACTGCTTCTTTCGTATATAAAATACGTTCTCCACGTGGAGATAAGGTAAAAAATTCCCCCATTCCATCAACTATATATCTTTTTAAATACCCGGACTGATATAATTTCTCTGTTGCGGTCTTATATATTTCATAACCGTTGTCATTTTTCTCTGCAAGACTTTTTACGGAATATCCATGCTCTTCTATACATTCCAGCAGACAGCACATTTTTTCCGTCAGTGGCTGTTTACACATGTCCTTTCGGAATTCTTTCACTCCAAATTTTGTGCCTGCTTTTGCACTCATCTGAACATGCAGCAAAGAAGAATCTTCCGGAATCAGAAGATCTTTCCATGCTTCCGGACACTCCTCCGATTCTTCCAGAACTTCTGCTGTGTTTTCAGCTGTCTCTTCTTTTTCTCTGTCCGCGCTGTCTGTTTCCGCACAAAATGCTTCCGGAACACTTTCTTCCGGTTCTGCTTTGTTCTCATCCAGTTTTAATGTATTAAAATGAATTCCCGTTACAATCTCTTCTTCAAAATGGGGAACTAATTTATAGATCAGCGAGAATTTTCTTCTTGCGTCCTTCTCCCAGAACGCCTGCTGCAGCCATGCATATGGTTCTGCATACTCCTTTAAAATATCCCCCTCCATCAACTGAATCTGCTCTGCTGCAATCCTGTCCTTTCGATTCTGAAGTGTCTCCGCTGTTTTTTCATCATCGGCATGAAGTTCCAGAAAAAATGCGATCGCTTTCCTGTACTTCTCATTTTCTTCTATTACTTTCTGAATCTCAGATAAGTTTTCCTCAATTGCTGTATGCTGCATTTCCGGTTTCTGCACATCCAGCATTTCATACTTTGATACAATTTCGGTCTGTTTCGCATCGATCGCTTCCAGCTGTTCTCTTATGGATACACCAAGTTCTTTGGGAATAAATTTTCTGTCTTCCAGAAAATCTTTTAAGCCTGAAATATTTTGTTCCAGATCGGCCGTGATACCTTTCAGATCGTTCAATATCGTTTGAAGTTCTGTTACAATTTCCGTTTTTGACAATTTTTCTTCTCCCTTCGTAAAATAAACGTACAGTAAATATGATTATATGATACCACATAACCATATCCTTTTGTATCAAAATCACCCAAATAATACCTATGGAATTCCGTTTCTTTCCTCACGCGGAAATGCATTCCGCGTGAGGTCATTGGCAGCGTTGTTCAGATTGCTTCTGATGCAAAGCAAGGATGCTCGCGCAGAATCTGAACGCGCTTGATGCAGACTCCACGACTGTCAATCATTCCTGCTACCCGCACCCATTCGCCCGGCAGTTCCATGACAGGTGCAGGAAAAACGTAAGTGAAACGCTGTCTGTTTTTCTCACTTCCTTTTCCCACCCGGATTTTCCAGCTCTCCCAGGTGCATTTTCTCTGGAGTCCGATGTTTTTTGCGAAGAAACGCTCTACGGCATAGCGCACGGTATCTCTTCCGTACTCACAGATGTTTTCTGTGCTGAAATAGAAATTATCAGCCACAGCAATTTCGCAGGATACAGATGCAAAGTTCATTTTTTTCATAGAATGGTACCTCCATAAAGATAAATTTTAATTGCTGAAAATAGTTTTTCGAATTTCATGCAAAAAGGACACTGTATCGTCTTTCAACAAACACAGTGTCCTTTTCCTATCTCAGGGCGCACTGATCCTCTGAAAAACTATTCACAGATCAATACGCCTTACTTTCAATAAAACCATCTTATATAGATACCACTCAACATTTCGTATTTTCTCACTTCTATTCCGAATTGCCTTTGTGATAACTTTATTCTAACACTGTTTTTTCTGATTGACAAGCCTTGATTTTGCATTTTATAAGCATTTAACAGATGCTCCACACTCTCTCAATGCTTCACACAGAGCAACAGCCTTTTCTGCTGTTTCTGCCCGTAAAACAGCATTTGGAGCCTGAAGTACAAGATCCTTTGCATCTGTCACATCGAGTCCTGTAAAGTCCCGGGCAAGTTTAATAACCTTGACCCTATTCCCGCCGATCTTGATAAGCTGCACCAAAAATCCTGTACCTTTTTCTATCTCCTTCATTTTACGAAGTGTCTGGTATATCTCCTCATTAAAGTAGACCAAATAAGTGCTGCAGGCTTCAACTCCTTCTTGGTCAGCCCGCATAAACCATGATTTCATCACCAGATCACTCCAAGGCCCCTTTGCTTTCTGCAATGTAGTCTCAACATCCAGAAGTTCATTATGGATAAAGCTGCCTTTCTGAATTCTTCTCGCTACCTCATCCGCTGTTCCTTTTGGAATTCTGGCTATACGTGATGAAAACTCTATATCGGTCACTCTGCCGCCAGGTATCAGCATTTCGATTTTATGTTTTTCTTCCGTATACAGAATCAGTCTGATGTTGTTCGTAACATTTTCCACTTCGATTTCTACTCTGTACAGACTCCCATCATATGAATCAATGTGATAATGCAGAAACATATCAATAAATTCATAAGTCGATTCTTCAAATTCGATATTCCGCTTTTGAGCCTCTTCTCTCAGCTTTTTGGGATAATCTGTAACATATACGTTTTCTTCCATGTTCATGTGCCTCTCTTTCAAAAATATTTTTTCTGGAGCCTTTCTAAAATGGCTCTAAGTATAAATCCCTAAATCTTTCTTTTTCCCATCAAAAATCTATATTTTTTTCTTTCTGTACCCGCGCTCTTTCTCCTTTTTGTTTAACTCCGCACTGGCTTTCATCGGATATTCAAAAATGAGCGGCAGATCCCGCACCACAACCGGATAGCAGCGATCGTGAAAAATAACGGTTTCATTTTTTTTCAGATGCTGCAGCCGCGAAACCGAAAGCAGCGGGCGGTCGAATTCATTCTGTCCCGCGAGTTTGCTGATATATTCCAGAAAACTGATTTCCCGTGTATGAAGATAAATGAGATTTCCGCAGTTGTCCATAATTGTTCTGCTTACGTTTTCATTGTATTTATCTTTCATCTGACTGTAGGACTGAATGACCAGATGAAAACGAATATTACGGCTTCTGGCTGCTGTCAGCATCGACACAATGTCATCCAGCTTCGGCATATTGCAGAATTCTTCCAGAATAAAATTGACACGTACCGGAAGTTCTCCTTTGCATACATCCGCCTGATCCAGCAGACTTTCATAACACTGCGAAATAAACAGCGCTGCCAGAAAATGATACGTTGTCTTTTCATCGGGTACAACCAGAAAAATCGCTGTTTTCTCCTTTCCAATCTCTTCCATGGAAAAAGTAGTACCTGACATCATTTCCGTCAGCGCTTTCGATGCTTTGAATAATCCCGTCAGCTGATCAAATGTCGAGGTAATACAGGTTTTTGTATTTTCTGCTGTTAAATTCATAAAACCGGCCAGATCCTGATAAATATCAGAGTCCGTCGACAGTGCCAGAAAGCAATTCTGAAGCATGCCGCTCTGCATCTTTGCATGCCGCCAGTCCAGAATTGATTTTATCGAAAGGCTTTCTTCCGTCATAAGAATCAGTTTGCTGATTCCTCGTGCAAGCTGTCCGGCCGTATCGTTCCAGTAAGGATCTTTTCCCTTTTCTGTTCGCGCGAAAAATAAACTCTGCAAAACATCATTCAAATGATTTGCGGATTCCGCCCTTTTTCCACGCTCATATGCTTTCTGAACACGCTCAAACGGATTCCAGCGATCTGGAGACTCCTGCGGTTTTCTCCAGTTCAGGACCACTTTTTGATATCCCTTCCGTTCCAGAAATTCTCCTGACTTGCGTACCAGTTCCCCCTTTGGATCCACAATCACCATCGATTCACCCGCCATCGCACACGAATAGATTAACGGAAGCACGAATTTCAGGGTCTTCTGGGAACCTGTATCTCCAACAATCAGATCATGGCTGTCACTGTGATCGGTATAGCAGATATCATTCTTTCGGAACAAAACGGGACCTCCTTGAAAGGTACCACAGCTGGATTTTAACTCAAACGCTGCTAAATCTTCCATAAACTCCTGCTCATATCCCATTCTCGATTCTGAATAAACAAGCCCATCTTTTAACATATACCAGTTCCTCCTCACCCAATTTCTGCACGAAATCCAATCTCTTTTTTCGGCATCTCTTTTTCCGGCAATCCGGATACGGTTCTGATATCCTCCTCACCGATCTGTTTTTCTGTCTCTGGCTGCATCAGCTTATCCAGCTGAATTTGTCTGATCAACTGCAGAACCAGAGTTTCATTATCCAGCTGCATTTCATTTCGTGTTTCCAGTAACCCGGACAGCTTCTGCTTTGCTTCCTCCGTTACCGAATACCCACTCCGTTCCGCATCTTCACAGAACAATGTCATACATTCCTGAATCTTCATCGTCTCGCATTTTTGTCGGATCCAGAGTTGATTCTTGCTGAATTCGCCAAATAAAACCTCCTGATACTTTGCGTTCTTCTCCGTCGGCATAAGCATTAAAAAGCAGACCTCCCGATGTTCTCTGATAAAATGCAGAAACTGTTCCAGACAGGGATTGTACCCAAATTTGCTCCATTCCTCCGAACACTCTACAATCAGAATCCCCTGATACCGGTCATAGCAGTCCCGTGCAATACTGTAACTTTCCCGCAGATGATACATGAACTGTTCGGCCTTGCCTGCATTTTCATAATAGGGCATAAAAATCGAAAAACTCTTTACCGCCCCCTGGAACGGAATTACTTTATCCATTTCCATCATGGCAGTCAATTCCTTCGCATCTGCTTCCAGCTTACTGACCGATTCGCCCCATAAATAAAAGTTCGGGCAGGTTCCCGGTTCTATTTCGTTCATGATCTGAAATCCCTTTAATAACCTGCGATGTACCAATGCATTTCCCTCCATCTTCTTTTCTTATCTATGAAAGGAATCTCTGCTTTTTCATTTTTCCCGAAAAAAATAACCCCGGGATTCACCCCGGAGCCATTTTTTCACTGCTTCTTCAGTCTGCTTTCTCAATATAAATCTCAAAACTCTCAGACGGAATATCCGCCAAAGTTTCTTTCAGGCAGGATCCGCTTTCCTGCAGAGAAAGTTCCATCGTCGTTTCGTCGGCAAATTTCAGATATACCTTAAAATCTGCTGCATTTTTTCCCTCTGCCTCAAACTGAAGCATCAGCTTATGGTTTTCTGCATCATATACAACATACGTGTTTTCGTCGTCCAGATCCTCCATCCGCAAAACTGTATTTCTGCTTTTTGCTGCCCCTCTGACTGCAGTCGCCAGAACAGGTTCAAACAGAAAAGCGTCCGCCTGATTCTGAATCTGCTCACCGATCAGAGAAATCTGATCTTGGATTCGTTCACAGGTTACCCTGATTGCCGTAAGAAGTTTTCTTGCCGACTCAGCAGTTTCTTCTTCGCTATATACAGGATTCAAAACCAAATCACAGTCTACACGGGTGGCTTCTGCCAACACCGCCATAATACAATAACTCTCCATACATTCTTTACATGATCTGATATGTTCCATCTGTTGTTCTTCTTCCGCAGTCAGAGTCTCGTGATTACCGATTGCTTCTACTAGGTGATAGATCTGATCCTCTGTTAAATGCATCATTTTTTCCTTCCTCCTTTAAACAGATTGTACGTTTTATCGCTTTCAACAATATGATCCACTGCCCAATTCGCTAAACGTTTATCTTTCTTGATTTCCCGATGCGCCAATTCTGTCACCGTTTTATGCATGGATTCCGACCAGTCGTCTATTCTTCTTTGGTCGTACACCTCGGTGTATACAACATCTTTTAAAAGCTTTCTTTCCGAATTAACGTATATCTCCAGATCCATTTGATTCCAGAAATTCTCCGACCATCGCAGCGAATCATACAGCCATTCCTGCATTTCTTCTTCCGACTGTTCGCCAAGGATCTCCATCGTCTTTTCCTGCATATGTTCAAAAGCCCATGCGGCAGAGGCTCCCTTGGAATCTGGAATCGTCTCGATCCCATACATGATATAAAGAACATGCGGCAAAATACGTGCATAGTATAAAGCCAGAGCTCTCGGCGGCTCGGCTTTTGCATTCGTCATTGCCTGACAATACTTCTGCAAATATATCCCAAAAATATTTCTTGATTCCTCTGCAAAAACTTCTGATTCTGCTCTGTTTTTCTTGTTTGGATCTGCTGCCAGCTCACCATATGTTCCATCACTGTCCGGTAAATTCGCATCAAGATAAACCACTTCCATATAACTTTTTTGATCTTCTTTTCCTTTTTACCTTTTTTCTTTACCTCTCTCATCTTTTGTTCATATGAGTTTTTTTTCTTTGCAATATCCACTGCTTTATAAGTATAAATCCCGCCACAATATTGGCTGAACTCCTTATGAAGTTCCCCAGTTTCTCTTTGTTTCTTTATCCGAGTCCAAATCCCCTGTCTTGCTTCCTGCATCGCATCCTCATAATTTTCTTTATCACAACAGCCTTTCTCCCTCAACTCACTTTTTACTCTGTTTTTGTAAATAGAATCCAGTACTGTAATCATTTCTTCAAAATCGGCTTCCTCATTGGAAATGAAATACCGTTCATAGAGTTCCTGTGCTCTTTGAAACTTTTCAAGTCCAGGATTTTCATTCTCTTGTGATGGTACCTTATTTTTCTCTTGTTCCATAGTCTATCTCCCTTTCTTTTTCCTAGTTTAATGACATTGACAGCAGACAAATCCTCCCCAAAATGCTTCTTTTCGAAAAGGTTTCCATCTGCCGTTTTTTTCTTCCAGTGATTCCATAAATTCCTGACTTTCCTCATCCAGAAGCTGATACGTATCACTTCGGAACCATCCCTGCATCCGCAGCTCCTCAATGGTTGCATCCCGCAGATAATCCTGCGCTTTTCTCAAAGCAGTCGGTGGTTCCTCTGCCCCATTTGCATAATAAGAATAAAATGCATCCATGAAAACAGCAGTAGCCAGATCATTTACACTCCACAGACTGGATATCACATACTTTACTCCTGCTGCGGAAAATGCGCTGACCATACCATGAAATCCTGTACTTAAAAACACTTCATTCATTCCGGACAGGCAAGAAGACAATACAACCAGCTTTGTCGAAGTCAGATCCATCCGGCTCACCTCATCCGCTGTCAGTAATCCATTTCCATAAACTGGATTTTCTACGCCTGTTCGATACCAGTTTTGGATTCCGCTAAATGCAAGCCAAGACGAATACAGGGAAATCTCCTGATTTTCCATATCAAAATAGCCATGGGTTGCGATGTGAATATTTTTATATCCATGTGCAGATAAAACGACATTCTTTGTCGCTGCCGCCCCCGTATACATTCTTCCCCCAGTTCTGCTGCAGATTCTGTACGCTTCTACTTTTGAAAATGGAAGTTTTTCCACCGTATCCAGATCCATCTTTCTGTCACGTCCAGTTTCTTCTGTCTTTTCCCGTTCCAGCTCTGTTCTTCGCTCTCTTACTTCATATTCCGGGCTGCCGACAATCAACGTTTCCTTACTTCCAGAACTTTCCATCGTTTCAAAAAGGAAATCTCTTGCACATTCTATCTTAATGCAATTATGCCGATCTGCAATTCTTATTTTTTTCTCATCATACAGTAAATCAAATGGAACATTAATCAGTTCATCATCCGGTGCAAGATATACCGTCTCATATTCCTCAATCTCTGACAGGACAGGAGAAATCACCGCATGATAAAGACGATACCGCAATGCCTCCAGCTCTTCAGTCTCTTCTATGGACGCCTCTCCCTGGGAAATACGCTGCATAATCCAAACAAAGTTTCTTGCATCTGCCGCAATCTCCATACCGCCTGAAATGGTTATTCTACGCAGACTGCAGCAGCCTGATTTTTTCGTCGTTATGTAAACATCAAATACCGATGGAACCTCATTTCTGTCCTCAGGCTGCATCTGTCCATACTGGTCCACTGTCAGAAAATACTCTACAACTGCCGTATCATCCGGAATGGCATTCTGTACTGTTTCCAGCGAAATCTTCATAAAATCGATATTTTCCGGAAAGCAGGCAGCAAATTCATTTTCCATGTTTCGCAGATCTTCCAGCTGTTTCTCATAATCCTTTCCTGCATTTCGAAGCATATTTTCCGATTCCAGTGCCGCAACCGCATTCTGTGCTTTCCGTATCCGTTCCAGAAGCTCCGGCTGAACCGTATTTTTTTGAAGCATGCGGTTTCTCTCCCGGCCTGCAAGAGATGCCAATGCTTTGAAACGCAAAATCCATTCATATAATACTGCACTGTCTGCAAACTGTCTTCCCCTGGCATAACAGCTATGAAATGTCATCTGCACCGGTGCCAGAATCATGATTAACCTGGTATCATTCAGATATTTTACGTATGGATGCCATACATTCGTTATCTCATCCAGCGATTTTTCCAGATAGGAAAATCCTTCCGTATTTCTTCCACTTCTGCATAGAACAGTACCATAGCTCTGGTATATCGCTGCTTTCTGGAGCGGTTGAATTCCACGATTTTCCATCTTGTCGATCAGACTCTGGAAAGACGCATCAGCCTCTTCCTGCCCCAGATTCCATAGCAGCAGCGCCTTGCCGTATTCCATCATCGCAGTCTGCATCGCTGTAAGATCCAATATCTGACTCTCCTGCTCAACTTTTTGAAGCGTCCGGCAAAAGTACTTCTGCTCCTCTCTTTTTCTCGTACCGCTTTCCTGCTGCATAAAATAGAACATACAGATAATTGCAAATACCGCTTTTTCACGCGTTATCGTTCCTGCATCCGCACTTAAAATATCCGTACACGTCTCCACCAGAAGATCACTGAGATCCGCAAGTTCTTCCGGCTCTGCCTGATCCATCATCTGCATCCGCAGCGCAACTGCCAGAGTATCCATCCGTTCAAGCGTCTCTTGCTTGATCGTCTGCTGCTCTTCTTCCTCCTCTGTCAGACGATACATCTCATCCAACAGCGGATATGCCTTTTCCTGATCATTCTGCACATAATACATCAGCAACAGATTGCTCTGTATATCTATGGTGGAAAGCATACTTTTCTCTTCGTCAGAGGCTTCTGCTTTCAGGGCCTGCAGGAAAGCATCTTCTGCCTGCATATATTCTCCCACGTTCATATAAAATGCCCCCAGGAAGTTCCAGGCCTTACGCATGCTGGCACACGGTTCCCCTGTATCTTTATATTTCCGGCAAAGCTGTATATACAGTTCCAGATACCGCCGATACACATTCTGATCACTGCTGTGATCCGACATTCCCATTAACGCAATGCATAAGGTTTTCAGCTCAAAGATCTGCAGCTGTTCCGGATTCTCCTGATCTTCAAAGTCTCCCGATTCTATCCTGTCTACAAAATGCAGTAAATCCGCTCTTCCTTCGCGTCCGTTTGTGTAAGAAAATTCGCAGATAGCCCGTCCCCGCCTTGCCAGCTCTGTGTAATAGTTTTCTTCTCCCAGACAATTCTTTCGAATCTGAAAGCACTGCTCAAACACATGCATGGCATCTTCTGCACGTCCCAGATTCTGCAGACTGTCTCCATAAAACCAGTAAAAATCGCCGGCATATAAAGAAGTGTCGCCCGCAAAAAGCTGATGTTCTGCATCGCCAATCCTGCAGACAGTTTCAGGACTATCTCCTCCCATCTGTGAAATAGCCCGGAATATTACTTCTTTATGATTTTTATTCCCACGTTTTCGACTGTAAGTGCAAAGAGCCTCCAGCACTTTGACAGCTTCTCCGTTTTTTCCGATATTTTGCATATATGCGGCCGTACTCATGAACAGAAAAAACATTTCCTGAGGAATGCCGACAGCTGCTTTCCACGGTAAATTCCAGTTGTAATTCTGCTGTATCATTTCCCGGTCTTCTTCCAGGCAGATGGACTTTAACAGATCATATGCATCACTTCTTACCATTTCAGAGATCGTACTCTCATATTCAAAGCTTTGCACATGCAAAACCAATTCTTCGATGTCTTCTTTTACCTGTTCAACCAGATCCCGGGATCCCTCGCGAATCAGTTCACATTCTGTTTTTATCCGAAGGGAAAACAGCGAAATAAGGACGATGTCTTCATCGTCCTCTTCGCTGGAAGTATCTTTTGCTGGTTCCTCATCTGATTCCTGTATCACCGCCGCAAGAGCTGCAATGAACCGGTTCATTTTCTTCTCTTTCTGCGCTTCAATGCGCTCGGTGAGGGATTCATATTCCTGTTGTGCTTTCATCAGCGTAACCTCCCTGTATTATAGAGACTTTTTGTTCTGACTGCGTTTTCTATCTTTTAAACAAAAGTCTCAGCTGTATATACCTGACTGCCCCAAGCAGAAACATAATTAAACCGATAACATATCCGACGATCAGATATACCACAAACAGAACCACTCCGATTGCAATATTTCCGGAGAAAAAAGCTCCAATAGTTGTGAATCCAAACCAGTTTTTCAAAAAATTCCATCCCCATATGTAGGCTGCAATAACGATAATCCAGTCTCCACTGCCTCCAAACAGCATCGCAAGCAGTCCAACAACAATGATCAATGTTGTGAGTAAAATTCTAGGCTGAAGATACGTCAGCTGTTCTTCCGGGGTATTTCCAAATAATCTCTGAAACATATTTTTTCCTTTCTGAATCGTATTGGATTCTCTGCATTTTTCTGTTATTTTTCCGTCATCTTTTCATAGCTACACACACCATCCCTTCTTCACTATATAACTCTCCGTAAATATCATTTTCCCAACAAAAAGTTTAAATTTTTCTGCATTATTTCATCTAATTATCTCTAAGACTAAACTGCACCACATTTCCATCCGGCAACAGCATTCTTGTCTGTGATGCAATTCCAGTTACCATGTCAACATTTACTTCATATAGTGCCTGCGACGCAGACGGGTTTCCCGGCATTCCGCATCGTACTGTTGTGCTATAGGTTGTCCCATTTACACTGCCTTCCATAACCGCCAGATCATCTCCTGGCGAATCAATCGTTCCCTGCGCATAATGTTCTGCCAGTTTTTCATATACTTCTTCCGCACTCATGATGTTCTCATTCGAAGACGTATCTTCCTGTAATGGTTCGTTCTTCGTTATCTCCAGCAGTTTCCAGTCTACACTGATTTCCGCACCGAGTTCTGACGGATGCTCAATTTTATCCAGACTGTATCCATTCACATTGATCTTATAATAGTTGTCCTGTCCCCCTGCACTGCTGTAAATCACACCGCTCGTGTAAATACACGATCCTGTATTTTCAGAGAATGTATCATCCTCGCCAACTCTCTGAATACTTTTTCCATCCTGAGAGAAAACATCTACTATTTTATACTCCGTTCCCTCTATTGTTTCATAGCTAAACAACAGTTCCTGTATTCCGTTACCGTCGATGTCATAGTATCCGTACCAGATCCGCAAATTTGAATCTACACACTTTGAAATTAAGAATTCACTTACTTCTGGAAACTGCGCCGAAACGGCATCTGCCCCATCTGTTGTATAAGTATCCACAGCATTTTGATACTCCCGGAATATCGCATCATACAATTCCGGATTTTCTGTTTTTCCACCTTTTAAATTTTCCAACGCCTCGGCTATACCATCTCCCTCTGGCCAGTTGTTTAAATACCAGTCCTGTAGGTTACCATTCTCATCACTTTCAAGCATAACATAATAGGGTTCTCCCTCTATCATGGCAAGATAGGAATGGCCTGACGCATCTTCCGAATATGCTGCCCATCCGTTTTCCGTTAAACTCTGACCGGCATTCTCCATGCTGTCTCCCAGATTTATTCCATATAATTTTACGTAGGACGCTCCCTCATTCTTCATGCTGAAGTTGCCATCTTTATACTCTACATAAAAATCATCAACCATATAGGATTCTGCATCTGAAAACTGCCAATAATCCACTGGCCGCATCGCCAGCAGCTCTTTCAGCTGGTCATATGATTTTAAGTAATCACTAATCTCAATATCGTCATGGATCGCGTCCACGTGGAATATATTATTGATCGTGTCATAACACTTAACCAGTACTTCTATCTGGCTGTCGTACCATTCATCCGTTTTCATACCATTTCCGCTGAAATACTCTTTCAGCCATCGAAAAGAAGACACTCCCTCAGCATCCTTCATAAGTAACTGATGCACAAGATATTCTCCACGCGCATGATTCACGATCAGACTCTTATAGTAATAACATTTTTCATTTAATGCATTGACCTGATCTGCCGTCGTATCATTTGGTACTTCGACAGCCTCACTTGCTTTCACCAATGCATCCGAAATATCTGCAACAACTTTCATTTCCTGATAGCGATTATATGTATTATTCGTTCCAGCTGCTAAATTTCCTGCATAAATCATAACGTTAAAAGCCAGTTTTGCATTCGAAAAATTTTCTGTAATTTTAATTGCTTCATCAGCAAAAAACTTGACCGCATCATCCGTATTATAAACATCAGACTGTTTTAACAGTTCAACTCCTAAATTCTCATAAAAAAACTTGGCTTCATATTTGGCCACTTCTTCATTTATATCTGCTAAACATTCCAATCTTTTCGCAAGCAAACTATCACTTGCCTTTTTTAATTCACCAGCCACTTCTTTTAACTCTGAATTCTCACTGTATGAAACAATTGCATCCAGAAACATCGTTGATTCTGCATAATCCTGATATACAGTTTCATAATACTTAGCGATTTCTTTGCTTTCAATAATGGTTGATGCTCCGTCAAAGACACTTCCCACTATGTCATTAACGGAACCAATAACTCCTGTCTTTCCTATAAGCTCATTCGCAAGTCCCGCAGCATCCCAGATTACATCTTCTGTATTTTTAAGATGATCAAATCTACTCTGTTCGGAAACCTGTTCAACAACATTTCCTGTCTGCATACTGATTAAGCAGCTGAGTATTTCCGCGTATCGTTTTTTATCCGGGTATTCCTCAATCATTTTCGAAGAAATATCCAACGCCCACGTAAATGCATGATCCGCATTAATTTTATGCATCATCTTCCAATAGGCAATTCCCTCATCGGAACATAAACATTTTTCAAATAATGATTCATTCTCTGTATAGTTTTGAGCAATGTTTTCTATTTGGCTTTCACTGTAATAAATTTCTTCATCCGACGCCTTAACATTCTGAAGCGTTATTCCTGCTGTCATACTGATGATCAACATTGCAGCTAGTATTCTCTTCATAACCTTTACTCCTCCGCCAGTGCGTTGATTGCGTCTGTAAATTCTTTTTCAAGTAACTGGTTAATCGCCTCTTCCTTATAAATTACCGTTTCTCCATTCTCAACAGCAACCCTGGCCGTAATTTCCGTTTTACAGGTTTTAAATTTCTTTTGCAGCAAAGCCTTTTGAACAAATTCTTCCGGATTCTCTGATTGACTCGCTTCTATATATAGACTTTTGTAATCCGGCAATTCTACACTTAATTTCACGGTTCCTTCCGTTTCCGTATCCATTTCGGTTTCACCGGTTTTTATTTTGATGCATTCTTCATTGAGTTTCTGAAGTTCTTTAGGAGTTAGTTCACTCACTGTTTCCGTATCGCTTACACTTTTTCCGCAGCCCCAAAGCAATGTTGTACATAACAATATTATAAAAATGCTTTTTATCTTTTCTACCATCTCTCGCTGCTCCTTTTCATTTTTATATTGGTAAAACCAAATTTTTGTCTATTACATTTTGGGGTATCCTTTTGTAACTATTTGCTTCCCTTCTTTAACTCTCGATACTCCTTTACGATTACCGAACATGTATGATTAAACGGGAATTTTTTGGCATACCGATGTGCTTTCTCCCAGAATTCGCTGTTTATCGGTTCTTGGGCAAATTTTGAATACCAGTAATTATTGATTGCGCACTCATAATCTCTATATCGCCTGCTTTCTTTTGTGGAATGTTCCGCATAATATGCTGCATACAGAAAACCCTGACCCGTTTCTTTATTTTTCAGTCCCAGTTCCATTCTGTATATATCAGAATAATTCTGCGCATCCTCAATATATCTTTTTAAATCATGATCAAGTCCTGCATCTATTATTTTTTTATTTACATCTATTCGAACTCTGCCTATTTCTAATGCTTTTTTTGCATTTCTTTCTATGCCATGATATATTTGCATAAAATTTCCAGCTATGACGCTTGCAGCTTTTAACTCACCAATCTCTATCGCGTATTCACATCCCAGTTTCGCATATTCAATCTCCATGCTTTGTCTCGTTTGATATAAAAAGACAGAAATATCGGCAAGCAAATATGCAAATGCCTTCTTTCCTGCTTCCAGCTGGATTTTATCATTTTTTTCTCTTTCAAGCCTCTTAATTGCAGTTGCCGTCGCTTCAACTCCCCAGCAGTAATATTGATAGATTATCTCATTATATTCCGATGTCCCTGAATTTTTTTGAATCTCTTCATATGCGCCGCCCACATTGCTGTATACTGCACCGAGCATCATCATTTCATTTTCCTGAATAAGATACTTTATACACTGTTCAATCTCTTCCTGGGCTGGCATTTCATCTATCGATTTTATTTGAGGCAATCGCTGCAGCAAACTAGTACATTTTTCCATGTCATCCCATTGGTTTCCTGTTAATCGGTTTAGTTTTGAAACTATTTCCGCCTTTTCATTGATCGAGTTCTGTATTTCTTTTATCGATTTATCCTCATGTATAGAATCCTGTAGTTCCTTACTCATCGCTCTTTCCAGCATCGCTAATGCCTGTTCCATTTCTGTGTTCATAACTTCTTCTCCTTGTTTTTAAAATTTTCGGCAAAATTTTCCTTTCAAAGCAAAAGTTTCTTCCCTTCTGTTTTTCTTGCTATCTATATCAGCATAAAACAGATTTTCCCCGACAAAAAATTTTGATTTTATATGTCCTTTTTACGCAAAACGGAAATGTATAGTTGCCCAAGAATTAAGCGGTTATGTTTAGTATGTAAAATCAGGACCACTATAATCCCAAAACTGACTATAGCGGTCCCGACTTTACATTAAGATGCTATGTCTCCGATTATTCATCAAGACAATTCACTATTCTCATTCTGTTTCACCCGTTTTATCCACAAACGAATTGTCCAACTGACCTACGTCTCTCACTTTCTCTTTTGGAATAGATTCCTCGGTGAAATTGCTTGACTGTTCACTTGTTCCTGTCCCCGCGTAGCTGATGTCTCTGTCAAAAGTAATTGTATTCTGTACAACCAGTTCTCCATTCACGATTGCAAAAACATTCCAATAATCATCATTACCCTGGTCGGTTGGAACATTAAATGTCGCCAGTAAATTTCCGCCCTGATAAACTTTAACTTGCGCTCCTGATGAAGCAACTGTTCCAAATCCATAATACCGATGAATGTAATAATAATATGGATTTTCATTTGTTGGATTCAACGTAATTGTTTCTGGTCCATAACTTGAAATATCATCTACATCAAGATTGCAAACCTCCACATCCCCATCATACTGTGACTTATAGTTATAGAATACATGGAAAGGATTTCCATCCGAAAGCATTCCTTCTACATGAGAATCCAAATCACTCGGATTTTCTCCCCACGTCAAAACTATTCTAAAACTATCACTGGAGATTGTTGGTGTCATGGTACCATTTTGGGAACTCGTCATGCCTTCCTGAACAATAATATTAATCATCGTAGAAATATATCCATCCTTGACCGCGTATAAAGTATAGTTACCAAGCGGCAATGTCACATTATAGTTTCCCGAGGAATCTGTGGTAATATTTGCAACTATGTCACCTTTTTCACTATTATTCCATCCACTCCTAACTTCCAGTGTTACCCCTTCAATACCTTTTCCGGTTAAAGCATTATTAATAGTGCCTGTGGCCATCCCCACTTCATCTTCAGATCCCTCAACTAACAAAAATGTTTCCATGTAAGTATTCTCATTCTGCGTTACAGTTGCATATGCCTTAAAATCAATATATCCTGGAGCTGTAATCTTTACAAGATACTCTCCCTCTGGCAACGTTATGGCATAATTTCCATTTGCATCCGGAGTGAAAGACGTAGTTTTGTTTTCTCTAATAACCGATATTGTTGCTTCCGAAATAGGTGTACTTCTATCCGAAGCTCTACATATCTTACCAGTCAATCTACCTGTTTTCGCATCAGTTAAACGGTAATCATTGGCACTATTTCCACCCAGAATGATAGGTTCCGCTTTTGAAAGTTTGATTTTTTTGAACGTTTCAGGATATTTACGTGCATATTCACGGTCATTATTACCCACTTCTGCTTTTGCTCTATCAAGAGCTTGTGACAACGTGTAGTAATTATTGGTATTAGCATTTATTTGTGTCATATACGCCAGTGTATACACACCAATATTTGTACAATACGCCGTATATACTGTTTGCGTAAATCCAACAACTGCCGTTGCACCTTTTCCAATAAAGCTATTTGCTAATTTTTCATTTTGACCACTGTGACAAGACATGAGCACAATTAAATCATTCGATAAATCTCCACAATATTTTTCAACAAATTTTGATGTAAAACATGCTAAATTTTCTTGTTTCTCTGTACTGCGGCAAATAATTCTATCCTGTACACAATCCTCATAATACCCTGTCGTATCATAAGATTTCGCCGAATACGCAGTCCAATCAAAATCTTCACCAGATGTCAAATAAGACTTTACAATAGGTCCATACCCGCCATGTCCATGCCATAAGACAACTTGATTCTTTCCAATAGCCTTAACACGTTCCAGCGTTACTTCCTTATTTTCATATGTAGTTGATTCAGAATTAAATTCTTTTGCCAAATCATCCGATAATTTTCCTATATCCTCCATTGCTGTATCTGGATTAGGCTGGCACGCCATATAACTTAAAGAAACATCTGTTCCACCCGCACTTACTCCTTCTGACGGAATCTCGAAAACAAGTGTTACGCCTGTTGCAAACTTAATATAAGCTGTATCATCTTCTATTTCATATAGAAAAATAGTCTTATCTTTCATCAATTGTTCAAGATATGTAGAAATCTCATCCATTAGAGTTTTCTTTGAATCATCTGGAACATATCCCGTATTATCGACATATCCATTTTGGATTTCCTGTATTTTCTGCTGGACAGTATCAAATTCTTCTTTTGACTCTTCTGCCGGTGTTTCAAAGAAATATATTGTTGCACTCTCACTAACAGAGTTTCCAGCCTTTGCGAAATATTCAAAAGCTCCCGCTTCACTCTCCTTAACTTCCAACACATATGTATATGTGCCATCATTTGCCGTAACATCACCATTGATACCATCATCATGCATAGTACCAATTTCTCCGTTACTGTCGCACAAATTTACATAATCCATGTCGCCAACCGCATCTACAGTAAATCCAACCGTAGACTCATAATCAACCATGAAATAAGTTTCATCTACAGTAAAATTACTCAAAGACACATCATCAGGAACAATCCATTTATCATATGTGACAGTTCCATAAACATCTAATGCTACTCCATCAACAGATACTGTTGTCTGTACATTAATTGTACTTGAATTTTCTTTTTCCGCATAAGCTTCCGTCGAAAGGCCTGCTATAAGCGCTCCAGCCATTGTCGCACCTACAATGAACAACAGCTGTTTTTTATTATTCTTCCTCTTCTTCGAAATTAACGCAGCAATACCACTGCCTGCAAGCAACAGTAAAACAACCCAAACCGCAATATTGGTATTATCCCCCGTTGTCGGAGTAAGGCTTGTCTTATCAGTGGCTTTTTTCGTTGTATCTTTACTTTCCGTTGTATTGTTTTTATTTCCATTTTCTACATCAGATTTTTTCTCCTTATCGGTGCCGCCACCGGTCGTGGTATTACCTTTGTTCTCTCCAATATTTCCAGTGTTACCCGAATTGTCTCCTGTATCTGGTTTTTCTGTATTCCCTTTATTGTCATCTCCTGTATTTGGCTTGTCCTCACCGGCATCAGACTCTTCTGCCACATAGGTAACGGTCAGACTCACCGTCTCACCAGCCCCAAGAGACTCAACCTGTTTGGCTCCCTCCGAACCATCGGCCAGCTTATACCCCTCCGGAATCAGATTCTCTAACGACACATTGCTGACTGCAGTGTCGTTTGTGTTCGTCACCGTTAACGTTGCTACAATTTCTTCACCCTTACTATATTTCTCTTTGTCCGTAGTCAGAGTGACTTCGAGCCCATCCTGAGAATCAGATGCTGCCAGGACAGGTACTGCCATCATCGTAATACACAGCAGTACAGTCAGGAAAAGAACTTCACATTTCTTCCATACCTTCATACTCTCTCCTCCTTAAATTTTTTTATAAATCCAAGCCACATTAAAATCGCCTGGGTTTATTCTGGATAGTTGATGCACTTATTTGCTTATTATCTGTATCTCCATACAGAAAATTTTCCCAACAAAAATTTTGATTTTTTAATATTGTCACCACCTATTTATGTACTGCACCCTGTTTCAGACTGCTTCCAACCAGCTCAAATGCCTGCGGAAACCATGCTGTAAACTGATCTGGTTTTTCCTCCAACTCCTTTGCAATTGCATCAATACTTTCCCATCGAACCTCCGCAATTTCATCGGGATCAACATCTAAAATTGGCTGTTTTTCCATTGTAAGCAGAAAGACATGATCAATTTCGTTTTCAGCACAGGTACTATATTTTTTGTAATAATGAAATTTTCCGACTTCCTTCAACTCATCTGCATAAGAGCTTATATCCAGGCCGAGTTCTTCCTTTGTTCTGCGGATCACAGCATCCATCAAATTCTCTCCATACCTCGGATGCGAACAACATGAGTTTGTCCATAAACCACCTGAATGATATTTCCCCAATGCACGTTTATGCAGCAGCATCTTATGATCTGTCTTATGATAGATAAACAGCGAAAATGCTCTATGCAAATACTCCTTTCTATGTGCATCCATTTTTTCACAGTAACCTATTTCCTCATCTTCTTCGTTAACTAATATTAATGAATTATTCATCCTATTTCTCCTCGTATGGTGATTGAAAAATGACCTGGAATCTTAGCATTTACGTTCTAAATTCAGTATGCTTCTATTGCTTCTGTAATTTCCTGATAGTCGCAAAGTCCATTTCCTACATATCTTCCCCTTCCACTGTCATATTGTGCATCCAGAAATATATTTACTTCTTTTTCCGTATCATAAACTTCATTCAGTTTTCTATCATATTCTTCTTCTGAGGACACCTCTTCATTTTCCCAGAAATACTGATAAACAGGCATTCCATCGTCACCATATTCTACTTTTGAATTGTCTTCGGCTCCATACTCTCCGCTATAAAGCAGGACAAAATTCCCATTTTCCAGGGTATATATTTTGTCATAGTATTCATCCATATGTCCGCCGGAATCTCGGAACAGGTTTGCTCCCTCAATATAGCGGAAACCATAATTATCCATTTTCTGCTCTACGATCTCCCCATTGAAATAGCTGAGTATTGCGTCTCCTCCTGCGGTGCTTCCGAAATTAATATATAACTCGGGAACTCCATCCTCGTTCAGATCAAGCAGTTTATAAATCTCTCTGTGTGTTCCTTTTTCCGGATCTTCTATTTGCGTATTGGTTTCGATGTAATTTAAATATACACTTTTCCAGGCATCTTCCTGGTCTGTTTTTTCACCCGTTAAATTCTTCAACACTTCGGCTATGTCTTCTCCCTCTCGCCAGTTATTGAGATACCAATCCTTTAAATTGCCATTCTCATCAGCATCAAGCTCAACATAATAAAGTTCTTCCTCTATCAGAGTAAGATAGGAATGGCCTGACTCAGATTCAGTATATGTTACCCATCCATTTTCCGTTAAAGCCTGATCAACTTCCGTCATGCTGTCTCCAAGGGCTGTTCCATATAACGTTACGTAAGACGCTCCCTCATTCCTCATGCTGAATATGTTATTTTTCCACTCTACATAAAAGTCATCGACCATATAGGATTCCGAGTCCGGGAACTGCCAATAATCCACTGGCTGCATCGCCAGCAGCTCTTTCAGCTGGTCATACGAATTTAAGTAATCACTGACTTCGATCGTATCGTGGACCTCGTCCACCTGGAAGATATTATTTATCGCATCATAGCACTTAACCAGCACTTCTATCTGACTGTCGTACCATTCATCCGTTTTCATGCCATTTCCGCTGAAATACTCCTGCAGCCATCGAAAAGAAGATACTCCCTCGGCATCTTTCATGAGCAGCTGATGTACAAGATATTCTCCACGCGCATGATTCACGATCAAGCTCTTATAATAGTAGCATTTTTCGTTTAACGCATTGATTTTATCTGCCGTTGTATCCTTTGGCACCTCTACAGCTTCACTTGCTTTTACCAATGCATCTGAAATATCTGCAACAGCTTTCATTTCCTGATAGCGATTATATGTATTATTCGTGCCAGCTGCTAAATTCCCAAGACAAAGCATTCCATCAAAAGTCAATTTTACATCTGAAAATTGCTCTGTAATTTCAATTGCTTTATCCGTAAAAAATTTAACATTAGCATCTGTCTTGTATATATCAGATTGTTTTAACAGATCAATGCCTAAATTATCATAGAAAATGTCAACTCCAAATTCTCCCCATTCTCCATTTACGTCTGCCAAATACTCTACTCTTTTAGCGAGCAAATTATCACCCGCTTTTTTTAAATTCTCAGCCACATCTTTTAATTCTGAATTCTCACTGTATGAAACAATTGCATCCAGAAACATTGTTGATTCTGCATAATCCTGGAATATAATTTCATAATATTTAGCAAGTTCTCTGGTATCGGCAATGACCGTTCTGCTATCTAATATTGCGCCTGCTATCTCATCGACAGAATCGACAAGTTCTGTCTTTCCGATTATCTCTCCGATAGAATCAATAATTCCCATGTCTCCGATTATCTCATGTGCAATATCTATCACATCTAGCGCCAGATCTTTTGTATCGTTAATATTATCAAATCTGCTCTGGTTGGAAACCTGTTCAACAATTTCTCCTGTCTGCATACTGATTAAACAGCTAAGTATTTCGGCATATCTTTGTTCGTCCGGGTATTCCTCAATCATTTTTGAAGAAATATCCAACGCCCACGTAAATGCATGATCCGCATTAATTTTATGCATCATCTTCCAATAGGCAATTCCCTCCTCCGAACATAAACATTTTTCAAATAACGATTCATTCTCTGTATAATTTTGAGCAATGCTTTCTATTTGGCTTTCACTGTAATAAATTTCTTCATCCGATGCTTTAACATTCTGCAACGTCATTCCTGCTGTCATACTGATGATCAACATTGCAGCCAGTATTCTCTTCATACCCTTTACTCCTCCGCCAGTGCATTGATTGCGTCTGTAAATTCTTTTTCAAGTAACTGGTTAATAGCTTCTTCCTTATAAATTACTGTTTCTCCATTCTCAACAGCAACCCTGGCCGTAATCTCAGTTTTACAGGTTTTAAATTTCTTTTGTTGCAAAGCTTCCTGAACAAATTCTTCCGGATCCTCTGATTCATTCGCTTCCAGATACAAACTCTTGTAATCCGGGAATTCTACACTTAACTGCACCGTTCCCTCGGTTTCCGTATCCATTTCGGTTTCACCAGTTTCTACTGTGATGCATTCTTCATTGAGTTCCCGCAGATCCTTCGGTGCTGATTCACTCACGGTTTCTGTAGTGCTTTCGCTTTTTCCGCATCCCCAAAGCATGCTTGCACACAACAGTATTATAAAAATACGTTTTATCTTTTTCATAACTCTCTCTCTTCCTTCTAAAACTACTTTCAGGCAATTATCTATTGCAACAGAAATTTCTCTTACTGCAAAGACATCCCTGGATTGGTAAAATCAAATCCAGGGATGTACACATAACATATCTTCTGCTAATTTGTGGGAAGTCCTGATTTATCAATTATTATGGGGCTTGACAACTCCTGAATGGAGCATCATTTTCTTATTTATAATGGAAACAACCATTTCTATCGCTCGGATTATTATATCCGCCGTAAGAACCACGGCAATATACTCTACCGTAGCGATCCGTATCATTCCAGTCTGCATAGACACAATCAGAACAGTTGCCTTCAAAAGTTCCTTCCGGAATCTCAATAGTCTGGGTGCTCTTCATTTCTTCTTTCATCTTATTATCTCCTTTTCAAAAACTATTTTCAAAATCCGCCACACACATGACCGGATCTTCAGCAACGATCAAATTGCTTCCGTCTAAATAGCAACGATATGATATGATTTTTTTATCCGGCAATACAACAATCGGAAAGAACAACTCTTTCTTTGATTGTGGCATTGCCTCTAATATCTTTTTAATATATACTTCATCTCCTTTAGACAGCGATGATACCCCGTAGAAATGAGTATGAAACAGACCATAGAACTCAATCCCGCTTTTACTCCATTCCACGAGACAGCCATTAAGCATTACAACATTTGGTGTATAATGGCATCTTCTAAAATCGTCCTCTTTTCCGTCATCAAACACAACCTTTGTGATAATTCCATTTTGTCCACCTAACATACCACCAGTCTCAGGCATGTGATCAGGAACATTCTCGAGTATTTTTGTATAAACTGACTTGACCATTTTCATTTCTATATCCTCCCCACAGAACCACTCTTACAACTAATAGGTCAACGAAAAGTGCACAGTTAATGCAGAAATCAAATGTCGGGCAGAAACCTCCTCCGAATAATCACTCTCATTACCAAGGTATCCAGGCTATTGAAAAACTATCGGATATTTTTCTATATGATACCGGAGAATCAAGTGCTTATTATCTATATCTCCGTGAATAAACTTTTCCCAATAAAAATTTTGATTTTTTCTATGCTGTGCCTGTTCATTTCTATAAAATCCTCTCAATTCCCGCTAAAATGCGGGGATTTTTGATATGCAGTACTCATGTTTGTGGACTTAGTAAATAATTAGTTTAGATTTTTCTCGTTTATAAACGAACAAACTATCACCAGCGCAACTCCCGTTACAACACTTTTTACTTCTCTTTGAATTATAATCTACCTCTGTTCTAAATAAGTTGCTGCTGCAAAAAATGCTGTCGCCTTACTATAACTTAATGACAATTCTGCATATTGTTTTGATTCAATCCACATTGAAATCATCTGAGTATATTCTGTATAAGCAATATCCACTGTACTGGATTTTTCTCATTTAATGAATTAAATAAGCAATCACAAAATACAATAATGCAGACACCAACGCTTTTCCAGAAAGATCTTCACCTTTTTTCCAAAGTTTTGAAAACAATGTGGCCACAAAAACAATGATCCATCCACTGGAAAATATTTGCATCCAATAAGCTACTTGTGCGTAAGTGTCCCGACCCGCAGTTACAAATTCCCCATTTCCAACAAACCAAGCTAATGCGACGTAAATCAAGCCAATATTTCTACATTTGGATGATATCGTCTTCATCTGCCCATTCCATCTGCTTTCATCATTTATAAAACAAATTAACATGTTTGATATGATTGCAATAAAATTAAGTACTATTCCTGTTCTTAGTGCTATATTATAAAACATACTTTTTCCCTTTTAAGCTTCTTATTTTTTTCTCATTAACTTAGTAACTATTTCTTGAACTTTATCCAAAACGTACCAAAGGTTGTTTGATATTATGGAAATAAACTTCCGAATTCCTGCTACTATCACCTGGATATTAACAGCAGCACAATTCCATATTTCTTTTATTCCTTCTTTTACATGAATATTAGTGCTAATTCTGCCTGGTAACTCCTGTAGTCCCACACTAAAATATACAAAATTTGGTACTATACAGGAAAAGACGGTAGAAACTACTGCTTTTTGTATCACTAAAAGATTTTTTTTCGCATGTACTGCTATTATTATGCCGTTTTCTTTATAAAGTCTTTGCAGATTTTGGAAAATTCTCTTCTGGTTTATCTGACCAAATTCTTTTATCTGCAAAACTCGAAGCAGAAAAAGGACTGCCGCAGCTATCAGCAAAAAAGAAACTATATTTATACATTTACTAATAGCAACTCTTCTTTTATTCTCAAGAGACCTTTTTCTTCTTATTGCTATCGTCTGGTTTATTACCTTCCGCTGGTCATATACAATCTGGTTATCTGGTATTTCTATTTTTTTTTCATTATTGCTTTTTTCATGTTTCATCATAATATAATTTGTTTAACCTTCTGCACGATTTATTCTGCACCACTCACATTCTCCCTTGTAATTCGAAGGCATATAGTGCCCACATTCACATTTTTTTAAAGATTGGAAATATTCTGTAAGCGCATTATAAAATTCCATGGCATCTGGTCGAACGGTTGGATCCTTGGCTCCTCCAATAAAAGCTCGTTCAAATAACGTCCGTAATTCCATGGAAAGCATCTTATATTTCAGTGCATAATCAGGTGTTTTTTGAAAAAGGAAATGACGTGCAAACACAAATTCCCCTTTTTCTGCCGCATAGAATGGATCTATATCAATTGATGATACATTTTTCGATGGATGCTGTAAAATCTCTTCCATATTAGCGATAAATCCAAACGGTGAACTTCCATTCATCAAAAGTGCAAAAATGTGATAAGCCATTGCATAAAAATCCGTATATTTATTAAAAATAGGATTATCCGCATCTTGATCAACATTTTCTAAATCCGTTTTTTCTTTTTTCAATCTTCCGGCAATTTCAGGTGCTATAAGTTCTCGTACTCCCACTGTACAAGGACAAAGAACTCTTTTATTTCTATAAATAGTCACAAGCTGACAAGTGTCAACATCTATTAATTTTACCGTACCATTAGCCGGAAATACGATAATATTACTGTAATCCCCAATGATCACCTCTCTTTTTAACTCATGTATTCTGTTTGTCAGAACGCATAAATTTCTTGCTATCCAAACTTTTTCCGGATAGCTAAGGTCTTTTGCTGTATAAATCTCTTTTATATTCTTAAAATTCGCCTGTTCATCCATCAAACACCCTGCAAATCCCAAAGATTTCTGATTGTTTTTCTGAAGATACAAACATTTTTTAGGAACAACCACCTGATCGCAAAAACTTTTATTTAACTCATTTCTTTCAATCATGTTCTCCCATTCAAGAATTTTTGCTTCTCGCCCTCTGGTACGATATTCTTCTTTAAAAATTTTTGCACATAATTCCGGATGCTTCTCAACAGTATATAACTTACTTTCGCCACCTTTTAAATCAGTTTCTTCAATTAAATACTCTTTTCCATCTGCATCGTAAACAATCATTTCCATTTCTCCTCAAAAATTAAGCTGCTACTTTTCTATTCATTGATTTTACAACAGTTCCAGAAAACACCTAAAAACAGTGCTGCGAAAACTCTCGCATTTTCTGGAACTGTTATCGTTAATTATTTTAAATTCTCAATGCGGCACCACTCACATTCCCCTGTATACGTTGAAGGCATATAGTGTCCATAATGGCCACAATGGCATTCCTCTAAAGATTCAAGATACTCCGTCAATGCATCATAAAATTCTTTTGCTTCTGGACGCGCTTTCGGATTTTTCGCTCCCTCAATAAAAGCGCGTTCAAATAACTTCCGCAATCCTGGAGAAAGCATTTTGTATTTTGGTGCATAATCAGGTGCTTTTTTGAAAAGCAAATGACGTGCAAACACGAATTCTCCTTTTTCTGCCGCATGGAATTGATCGATATCGATTGACGATACATTTTTCGATGGATGCTGTGAAATCTCTTCCATATTAGCCATGGATGCAAATGGTGAACTTCCATTCATCAAAAGTGCAAAGATGTGATAAGCCATTGCGTACAAATCCGTATATTTATTGAAAACCGGATTATCCGCATCTTGATCAACATTTTCCAAATCTGTTTTTTCCTTTTTCAATCTTCTAGCAATTTCAGGTGCCATAAATTCGGGCACACCTACTGTACAAGGACAAAGAATTCTTTTATTGCTGCGGTGGATCGTCAGCTGAAAGCTATCCACATCGATAAATTTAGCCGTACTGGTTTGAGGAAATATAACAATATTATCTGCATTGTAATCTCCGATTGTTATTCCCCGCTGCGCCGAGTGTACTCTGTTTGTCAAAATACACAAATTCCGTGCAGCCCATACTTTTTGCGCATAACTAAGATCATTTTCCACATAAACATCTTTTAACACTTTAAAGGACGTTTGTTTTTCCATTAAATACCCCAAAAATGTTTGAATATTCTGACTATTTTTCTGTGAATATAAACACTTTCGAGGAATAACAACCTGATCACTAAAATTCTTATCGAATTCATTTGCTTCAAACATATATTCCCATTCAAGAATTTTTGCTTCTCTTCCTCTTGTACGCTTTTCTTCTTTAAAAATTTTGGCATACAACTCTGGATGATTAGCAACAGAATATAATTTGCCTTCTCCCCCGCCCAAATTGCTCTCGTTAAGGGAATAGCTTCTACCATTTATATCATAAGCAATCATTTCATTGTCCTTTCCTTATAAATATCAGCTTCTGTATCTTTACAATTTTTTTTTCAAAAAATCGTACAATCCACTTTCTGTTTTATTTTTATGTGTTTTATTGCTATGTGTTTTCTCCTGTCCTCGCTTTTTCTCCCCCTCCGTTGGTTGGATATGACTCTGCGTTCCTTGTTCCCCGGAAGAATTCGATTTCGTTTTTTTCTCTTCTTTAGAAATCTCTGCTTGCTTCGGAGTACCAGTATACTTTTCGAAAAGTTCCGTTATCTGTTCTTCTGTCCAATTCGGATTCTTTTCACGAATGTATTTATTAAATACGCTATTTCGGGTTTCTTCAGATGGATAAATAGAAATTTCTTTCCACTTAAGAGCATAAAAGTCAATTTCTGGCTCTTCCCATTTAATTTCTTCCTTGGTTAAACCAGAACTCGTATTAACCAGTACCGCGACGCTTAAATCATCTGTCATGTCTTTGCATTCATCAGACTGTAAATATTGAATCGCTTCCTTTTTACACTTTTCTGTTGTTTCTTGTTCCTTAGATTTTTCCAAACCTAATGCATATGTAATAAATAAATTAGCAAACGGCACATTTATCTGAAATTTATAATCATGCAGTAAAAAAGGAACTACATTGTTATATACTCCATCTGTCATACATAACGTTGCAACCGGAGTGAATTTTGCTTTTCCCACTTCAAAAATGCGATTTGATGGCATTGCATAAACACGTCCCTCATCATCATTTTGTTGCTCTGTTACTAAATGATATTCTCCCTGATCATCCAATGCAATAATTCCAGAATCACCTGCATTTCCATAGTACAACAATTTGCTGCTCATAACGGCAACCGAAAGAGTTGTCTGATATTCTCGCTCATTTCCTTCATCATTTTTTTCTACGTATCTTTCAATAGCATTTGCAGCGCCATGCATTGCCGCACGAATAACGCTGAAATATGTCTGATCATCTGAAACAAATGGTGGAAATTGCTCTTTTATTAACTTTGCAACGGTCTCCACTGCGATTTTGGAGGCTGTTTCCGCATGCTTACAACTTCCAACGCCATCAGCCACTACTGCAATTTTCCATGATGAAGAAATAGCTGCAATCAAACTGGAATCATGGCAAGGCATATGCTTTTTAATATGATCTTTTCCCACAAGTGAAAAGCAATAACTTGATAACATAACTTTCCTCCCATATATAATTTCACCATCGGGGAGCAAACGAATGCTTTGCTCCCCGACACTTTTTAAAATAATTATACTTTTATTTTGTTATCAAACAATAAACGCTTAGTTCCACGTATCTTTTTCTACATCCTGTGTGACGTAACGTTTTCCGGTGGATGTTTTCTTTACATCCTGTGTCGTTTTCAGCTGATCCGGCACTTGAATCTGTGCAGTCGTTCCTGGAGCCGAACTGGAAAATGCCACGATAGATGCATTAATGAAGTCTTTGACTGCCGGTAATCCATACGCACAATCATCTACTTTATAAAGCTTTGCATTTGAACTCAGCTGTTTGGCATCTGAAGTTGTTCCACCTGGCAGTAGAATAACATGAAGGGCTACTTTGTTCGTATCCACATATTTTTCACATAATTCTTTTGCTTCAGCAACTACACTGCTGTTGTACTTCGGGTCTGTCGAATATCCATCCGTAATAATAAAGATCTGCGGACGTTTGCACTGAATTCCCTTCGTCTTATAGGAGCTTTTTATTGCACGTACCGCATTCAATGACTGTTTCACTACATTATGAAAAGCCGTCACACCCACTTTATTCAGCGTAATTCCACCATGATACTCTGATAATGGCGCCCAATCTTTTTCTGTAGTAACATCATCCGAAAATGTCATGACACAGAAGTCTGTCGTCTTCTTGTATTCCCCTTTCAAATCCGGATCCTGTCCAATCTGATTAAGCATATCCTCGGCTAACTTCAGGTTTGTTTTCTGTTGTCCCTCTTCCTTGAAATCCATGGAAGTGCTGACATCAACAGCAACAATCATTGGCTGATGAAGCAACTGTGGTGTTTCAAGTTTGTAAACTTTCTGAGTTACTGGCATTTCTGCATAAGCATTTTTTTCTGAATACATTTTTTCTTCCTCCTTGTTTATCTTTAATGTAATTTGTGGGTTCCTATTATATATATCTGAATATTTAACTTTTCCCCGAAAGAATTTTTATTTTATAGAAATATATATGCTGCAATTGATTTGAAACCGTTTGAATTATATAGTCTGATGTGGCATACTTTCGTACTACTTCCTGCACTATATTATCCACTTTACTATCTATATCGTTAGGAAGACCATTTTCCCCATTAATTCTAAAATATAAAACAGAAATCTTATTCTGCAATTTTTCATTCAAAAATTTTTTTAATGAATTAGGACCGGGAATTAAACAGCTCTGTTTATAAAAATAGGATTGTTCTACTGTGTCGCATCTGATACTATTATCATAATCATGATCCTTTTGCATCCATTCATCTGGAACCATAAAATAATCGTACCTGTTATATCTGCTCGTCCTACTAGGTTCAAGATCCCAAGTAACATCTATGTGACTATATTGCCCATTAAACTTTACCATGTTCCACGTATGAGGATATATCATCTTTAACCTTTTACTTAAAGCCGTTCCATTTACAACATACACATTTTTTGCTCCCGCATAATCGCATAACACTTTAAATGCCTTCGCTATTCCTTCACAAACTGCCTTTTTATTTTCAAAAATCCCACTTATTGTAAATGCATCCGGATACGCTTCTGGATTTTGCAGTGCTTCATAGTTATACGAAATATTTCGAATAAGATAATTATGAACCTTTCTGTAAATGTCTGATTCCGAATCACCTGATTGAATTTTCATCCACTCCAGGCTGTCCGCGATCCAATTTTCCATAACATGTTTTTTCCTGTTTCGCATTTCCACCGGCATTATATAATGAATATAATAAATAAGTTCTTCTGGGGTTATGACATATTCCATTCTTTGAAAATCCACATAAAATATTTCAGCATGCTCATATTTGAGTACCATAATGATCTTGTCCAGGACTTTCGCATCAAATAATCCCGGGAGCCGAATTGAATCATTTCCTTTTAATATTCCGTAATATATCTTGTTATAATACTCTTTTTCATCAAAAGATAAATTATCGTAGTGATCTATTATCATTTTTCCCCACATCGCCAAAATTTTTATTGTTTATTTTTTCTTATTTCCATTTCATATTTCTTTTCAATTCATCTATTTTTCACAAAAATTTTATCATATTATACCAATAAATGCAATATATATTGTTAATTGGTTGTTCTATGTTTTTTATCCATTTATAATGTAAAAATTATATTTACTACGGAGGTTCCTCATGCAGCCGGAAATCAACTATACAATGGTCGGACAACGCATTCGCACTGCTCGCCTTCAAAAAAAACTCAGTCAGGCAGATCTCGGAAGTCTGGTCGGCTGTTCTAATAACCATATTAGTCACATTGAAACCGCACAGACAAAAGTTTCTCTTTCCATGCTTACCAAGCTGGCGCTTGCTTTGGATCAGGATCTTGATTATTTTCTTCTTGATACCCAATATGCCAAGCGTGATCGCCTGATTGATGAAGAAATTGCTGAAAAACTCAGCCGCTGTAATACATCTACCTTGTTGACCGTAAATCAAATGCTGGATCTGCTTTTAAAACAGCAGGAGATGAATGATCTCGAAAGAAAATTATAGTTGCTAAAATCAACCACACTTTCAATAATAAATTAGGCGGATTAAAATAATCCGCCTAATTTATTATTTGTACTCACTCTTTTTCTTATACCAGACACTGTTTCAATTCGCTCTTGCTTATTTCAATATTATTCATTCACCCATTAGATTTTTTTAAAAATCTAACCATTTTCCAGATGCAAGTACAAAAATAAATTTCAAAACGATACCCATAAATTTAATAAAAGCTTGGAATCCCCAAATGGCAGCTTGTGCAGTTGCATCTCCTACACGATTAATGATCTTTTCTGCGGTTCCCATCTCACCGGTAACATATGTTTTATTAATTTGCCAATATGGTCTAAAACTAAAATAAATTAAAACACCCATAACCGCATATAGTACAATACCAAACGCCAAAAACATATCTGCTGCAAATCCAATTATAGTAAAAATTGTTCCGTATAAAGCTAACGACTTAATAGCTGGCATATTCCAGTCATTCCATTCTTTTTGTCCATAATATTTAGCTCTTTCCAGCTGATTCTGCGTATGCTCATCTTCAAAAATCTCTACAGCTTTTGAACGTAATGCTAGACATTTTTCATAAGACGTTTTATCCGCAATAAAGGAAGCATTTTGTGCTGCGTCATAATAATAGCACGTGTTCGAATACGCATCCAAGTCATATGCAACTCCTTGTTTAAACTCTTCATCATCTGGATGAGCAGTTATATAAGAGTCTATCTCCTGAAAAGCAAGATCTTCATCCCCTTTTCTCAAATGCAAATAAATTTGTTCTGAATGCCCAATAGATTTATCTGGCGCCAGTTCAAGCAATGCATTAACCCTTTGCTGCGCTTCTTCAAAATTTTGAGTTCCAATAGTTGCAATTCTTGCTCCCAGCCAATGCAGATTAAGATCCCTTGCAAAAACTGCAAGTCCTTTATCTACTATATCTAATGCTTTTTCATAAATACCATTTTCAAAATAACAATGCACCAGAAGGTCATATGCGGAAACATCGTTGACTTTTCCCTCTATAGCTTCTTCTGCAAATTTTGTTGCTAATTGCAAATTTCCCTTACGATAATATGCTTTTGCCTGTTCAAGCAACGAAAGTAATTTTTCTTCTGCAACATCTCTAATCTTTCCGGCCTTATAGGCAAGTTCCAGAGCTTGGTCATATTGTTGTCTCTTAATTGCTTTTGTTAAAAATCTATAAGCATCCTCTATCATCTTTAAAACTTTATCGATTAAAAGCAATTGTTCTTTATCATTTGTTGCCCCCTGACGCTGTGTCCAAATCTTTTGAATTCCTTTCAGATATATTCGAATTGTTTTTTCATCCCATGCTCTATCTATTTCTAATTCTTTATAGAGATCTTCCGAAATGTCCATTTTTTTTGCAGATCCCAAAACAGGCGTTTTGTTTTCAAATGATCCAGTGGATTTTTTTGCAGTATTTTGTGTAGTCTGCGTTTTTTCTTTCGTTCCGTCAGGATCTGATGCTTGATCACCTGTTTTCGTACTACTTGCTTCTGCTGTATTCCTATTTTCTTCAAAATCCGACTCCGCTCTCGCAGTACTTTCCATATTAGAATTGGTGGAAGCATTCTGCACTGGTACTACATCAGGATTTTCAGCTGACATTTTCTGATTTTTATCTCCTGAATTCCTATATAACAATAAATATGTAATACCAGGCATTCCTATTAAGCGTATTAATGCCATCAATATACTAGTATGATTTATCATACTATAAATAAAATCAACAACAGCTATTACACAAATAAGATAGAATCCTTCTTTTTTTTGTTTAAACAATAAAAGAGCCGCTCCTGCTATTTGACAACTTCCTATTATCACTGCTAAAATTCCAGTTCCTGCTGAATATTTCATAGCAGCAAGACCTGCAATTGCCGAAAATCCCCCGGCAATCATTAAAATCCACAACCAAATTTTACTGCCCTTTGTCATAATGTCTCATCCTCTCATCGTAATTTGTTTTACTCACCACTAATATCAAGTTTGCTTATCCTTTGCTTATTTTTACTAATTTCCTCTTCTGTAAGATTTGAAACCCTATCAATATGCATTTCACCCAAATCTCTCTGTAAATCCATATCATACACTCGAACATGGATAATTGAGTTCTCATCACATGAAATTGTAACTTCAATTCCAACAATTTTTTCACGTGGCATTATTTCTATCTCTGCTGTTCCAATAACCGTTACATATCGAAGATCTTCCTCTTCTCCCTGTGTTACCTGAATATACAATTTTTCTTGAAATGGAACCGTCGTGCAGTACTCATTTGTAAACTTTGCTGGCACTTGTGTATTCTTCGGCAGTATAACAGAATTAAACTCCAGATCGTTATCTCCCGTACAAACAATTCCAATCCCATGTGACGTAACATCTGTAAAAGTATACTTTTTGGACGTTTCCGGTATTGCTGCGTTCAAAACCTGCTTATTATCACTTTCTCCTTTCTCTACCTTTTTCTTCTCTGTTTTTAATGCATCTAATACATAATACGCTGCTCCAATTGCAACCGCTTCATCTGGATGTACTTCTGATGATGGGACAATTCCAGTTTCTTCTTCAATTGATTCTCTTACTATTGGCATTCTTGTTGATCCGCCAACCAATAAGATCTTATCCAAATCCGAATATTCTATTTCAGCCTCATCACATGCCGTTTCCATACTTCCTACCGTTTTAAATAATAATGGTTCAACAAGATCCACAAATTCTTCTCTTGTTAAAGAATACTTAAATGGACGTCCCCCTATATTCAAAACAATATTTGCTTTTTCTCTTACGGAAAGTGTCTTTTTAGCTTCTTCCGCCTTTAATTGCAAATCTTGACGTGCGACCAAATCATTTTCTATGTCCAGTCCCCGTTCTGCCGCTTCTTCAATTACTGCATTTATAATTCTTTCATCAAAATCATATCCTCCCAGTTTACGATCTCCAGCAGTTCCAAGAACTGTAATATTTTCAGCATCGAATTTTAAGACCGTAACGTCAAAAGTACCACCGCCTAGATCATAAACCATAATAGTTTGTTCTTTTTCGGTTCCTTTGGCTATTCCAAACGCCAATGCTGCTGCCGTTGGTTCATTAATAATCGCCAGCACATTTAATCCCGCAATTTTGCCAGCATCCATTGTTGATTTTCTCTGTGCCTCATTAAAATATGCCGGTACTGTAATAACAGCGCCCTCTATTGGTTCCCCGAGATGCTGCTCTGCATCTGCCTTCATTTTTGCAAGAATAATTGCTGATATAGCTTCTGGCGAATATTTTTCTCCATCTTCGGTCGAAAACAAATAGTCCCTTTCTCCCATATGACGTTTTACAAACTGTTCAAAATTTTGTGGATCTATAATGCTTTGGTTTTTTGCCTCTTCTCCTACAATAGTTGAAGTTCCATCAAATAAAACTGTAGACGGTGTCGTATTTTTCCCTTCTCCATTAGGAATAACCACTGGCTGTCCTTCTTCATTAATATACGCCATACATGAAAATGTCGTTCCTAAATCAATTCCTATATATTTCCCCATCTCACATACTCCTTTCAAAATAGTAGTTTTATTATCCATTTCTAAGGACCTCTTTACCTATTAGTATTTTTCCTCCTTTTTTACATTCTTAACTGCTATGTTTTCCTAAAAATCTTTCAATGAATTTCTTCTTTTTTTGTAAACTTTCACTGTAAACGATACACTTTTTCGTTTCGATACATTGGTTACGCTAACATTTGCTATTCCCGTATTTTTTGCCAGTATCTTATTTCCTACTATATTAACAACATTATAATCTGAACTTGTCACAAACCACTCACCATCAATACTATTTTCTGGATACGTCTTTACTTGTAACTCATATTCCTGCATCTGCTCTAATTGCAATTCCTTGTTTTCTCCATTCGGCAATGCAACACTAAGATTTTCCAGATACGGATATACTTCGCACGTACACACTGCCGAAACATTTTCCGCCGTACAAAAAATTTTACATTTTCCACTTGCTTTGCAAATTAATAATCCCTCCGAATTTATCTCGGCTATTTTTTTATTCGAACTCATCCATGTTACATTACTGACATTATCTGCGTCTATCGGGAAATATTCAAAATTCAATTTTTTTCTATTCCCAATTCCAAGAATCAACTCATCTTCATCTAAAATGATTTTTTTAATTCTGTTACGCTGAATAATGTTCAGTTTGATTACCTGAAACGGAATTTCACTTCCATAACGATACGCTTCTATCTCTGTTATCCCAGTTTTTATACCAAATATCGCAAGATTGTTCGTAGACGCTATCGTTTTATCCAAAATGTTAAATACTATTTTGGGTGGTTCCTTTACCGGAGGATCACAAGTAATCTGTATAGCATTACTTTTTCCTACTTCAACCGTACTATCAAGCACAATGTTTATTTTTGGTTCCATAGTTGTAATATCAATTACTTTTTCTTGCATCCAGGCATAATCATTAAGACTTTGAATACATATTCTCAATGCATTCCTAAGTGGGAATCCCAAAAAGCATTCAAATACTCCCGAAATAATATTTTGAAAATCCCATTCATAGATCAAACAAGAATCACTAATTTCTACCAGCTTATTTGCATTTCCTTGACACATTATAAAAATCGGATTTTGTAATGTGTATTTATCTGCTATTGCTTTCCCCTCAGAAATGCTTTCAGAAAGAATAAATAGATATGTTAATTCGGGGTTTTCTATACATATTTTTTCTTTACTTGATGCCTCTACTTTTACCTCACAAAACAAATTTCTAATATCGACGCTCAAAATATCTTCTAAGCAATCTTGATATTTATTCGGAATAATAAATTTTGCCTCTATAATTGTTTTTTTACACAAAATATTTTTCTGATTTTTTATCAGCTGATTTAATTCTCCAAGTCTTTTCTGAAGAGAGCGATTAACCGTTGGAAGTCTTGGCGTGTATTTTAAGCAATAATTACTCTTTTCGCATGCAAAGCGCATGATTTCGGAATCCGTCTCTGTTCCAATAAATGTAAGCAAAAAATTATCCTGCAATTCATTATACAGCGCATCCAATATTTCCGAATGCCATTGCCAAATATCTTCGTCTGCAAATTGTATCAAACAACTATACTCTGAAAGTTGTTTTCCATCAATAAGAATATTCAGCTGTTGTTGAAACGGATTAAATTGAATTTGTACATTTGTTGCCATATTATTTTATAATCTCCTACAAAGAATCATTTGTTGTATCTTCCGTGTTTTCTTCTGGTGTATCATATGCCTCCCAACGTGAATCTTCATTTTCAAGTGTTTTTTCTCGTTCAACCCCTCCCTTAGGTCTTTCTGTTACTTCATCTGTATATCCATGTTCAGCATTATATTCTTTAACTTCTTCTGGACTCATATCTACTTTTAATGAATCAATAAATGAGCTGTGTTTATCCGGCTTTTCGCTCTTTTCTGGCTCATCTTCTTTTTCAATGTTATTTTCCTTTTCTTTTGAAAAAAAACCTTTGATTTTTTCAAACCATCCGGTTTTTTCTCCCCCCTCTGGTGTATCCTTTTTTTCAGTATCCGTCTGTTGCTCTTTATTTTCACTGGTTTCTATTTTTTTATCAAAATCATCTTTATATTCGTCTGGAATTTCCAAAATCTGATTACGTTTTTTTTCTGTATTTTCAGTCTTGGCTTCATTGTTTTCCATTGATTCACTAGTTTCTTTAAATCCACCAAATGTCATATATTCTTTTCCTCCAGTTCTCTCTCATAACAGAATTCCTAATTGTCTGTATAACATTCTACATAGCATCGCAAGTCTGTCATCTCGATAATATTTTATCTTTCCTTCATGCCCAACTACATATAGCATACTTAAAATTCCATCCGCTTTTGCTTTTTCATCATCACTAGCAATATAAAAAGAAAATGCATCAAAAAATTTCTTAAACCAAGATTCTGTTCCTTTTTTATAAGCATATAGCATCTCAGAAAATTCTCGTGTATTTTCATCCACCTCATCAAATTCTTTATAAGTCGGTATCCCACTCAATGGAATTACCTTAAATAGCTGTTCACATCCCATTAATTCGATAAGTAGATTTCCATAATAATACCGATCAAATGGATGGTTTACTGGAAATCGTTCATTATACGACCTTAAAACTTCATCCAATTCTCTTTTTTTATCAATTGGGACTACTGAAGAACGTGTAATTGTTCTTAAACGCATGGGTGAAAATTTTTCTTCATTTTTCTGCTCATACAGTGCATTTAAAAGTTCTCCTCTTGTAACTCTCAAATCAACTGTATTCGTCATCTCCACTTGTGTATTATATCGGTTATCCCACTTATCTACTTTCATTAGTACTGGTGAAAGCCATCCCTTTTGAAATACCGCCGCAACCCCTACATTCAAACGTGAAAGTTCTTTAGTCTGTTCATTGCTAAGCGAAAGTGCGCTTCCTAATTCCTCGCAAGCTTCTTTAGCTGGAGTATTCATAATAATTTTGGTTGAAGTATTTTCAATCGCCGAAGAATCAACTGCCATTGGTGACTGATCAATAATAATAAATCCCTCACCATACGTTCTCATCTCTTTAATAGAATTACTGATCATTTCCACAGATTTTCCAACCATATTGGCGCCTTCCTGGTTTTGATCCTTAGAGGTCCTCTTCAACAGATTATGCGCCTCTTCTAATACAGTCACGTGATTCAGTTGTGAATTTAATACCATCCGGGAATTTTCTTTTCTCTGTGCTTTACGATATTCATTTAATTTCATAATTAAAACGCCCATAATCAAAGCAATCGCTTCATCCGAACCTAATTCACTTAAATCCACAATGACATTACTATCAAACAACAACGAATCTTCAATTCCAAGGCTGTTCTTAAAAATCAATCCGTTAATTCCAACTGTCATCGACTGAACTCTTGTTAATAATGCCCCTTTATAATCTCCTTTTGAATCAGATGAATAATCCGATGTGTTAATAATTTCTGGAAGAATCTCTAAAACATCTGCAAATACCGGATATTTATGATCGCAAATACCCGGAATCCAAATAGAATTCTGTACATCCCAGCCACAACGTGTATAACTATCTACAACCGCTTGTTTTAATATTGCCGGCATCGCCGCATATAGCGGCCACGAAGCATTAAAAATCTGTAGCAATTGTTCTATATGTGAAAGTAAGTGAATATTGTCGGGAAACTGAAATGGATTAATTTTCAAAAGCCTATATGAATTGGGATCCGTTGTAAAAATTTTAATTCCCTTTAATCCCCCAAATATTTGCTTATATTCACCTTTAGCAGGTTCAATAACCATGATTTTTACATCATTTTGCAAAAGCTGTTCTAACAATTCATAGGTCGCATAGGATTTTCCAGATCCAGAGGATCCTGTAATAAAGCAATGTGACGCCAATAAGTCCAAGTCCATAAGTACTCTGGATTTTTCTACTACCCCCATGTGATATATATTACCAAACTCTATCGGTCTTACTGGTACATTATTTTCATAAACAACAGAACGTCCAAATTCTGCCATTTCAATAACGGCGAGACCAGCAACAGACTTTTTAGGCAATCCCATTACAAGTGGCAATTCGTTTCCACTCACAAGATTCGTCGGCGTTACTATTTGTTTACTGTATCCTTCTTCAAAAGCTTGTATTTCTGCTCTAGGATGCACAAAATATAAAACATTTTCCTCAATTTTTTGAATCTTTTCTTTTTGATTTAGCGACCATATATTAAAATGTGCACTTTCAACATCCGATTTTTCTCCTGTCATTAATGCCTTATATACATTTCCCGCAAGCGCAGAAGTATGAATATCATTTGACATAAAATAGCTGCAAAATTCCCACATTCCAAAGGATTCACACATTTTAAAACGTTCTAACTGTGCTTTAGCTCTTTCAATTAAATTATTTACACCCGCATTTTCGAAGTTCAATGTAACCGTTTTTGAAGAACCAACCGTCTCTGTTTCTCCTTTTGACATTCCTTCTGTTGTACTTGAGCCTTCACTATCTGATATAGCTTTGGTAAAAGAATTTCCCGATGTATACGAGTCAAAAGATCCATTAGAATATCCACTATTTCCACCCCAACCGAAACTACTGCCGTCTCCTGAAAAGCTTCCATTATAGCTGCTCCCGCTACTGGCGCTTGCATTTGTCCCACTTGAATTCGATGAACTAACTGTATTTGAATTGCTAACACTTCTATTTACAGATTTTGAAAAGCTTGCTGATATACTTTTATTCACAGCCAAACTTTCATTTTCTCCAAAAGCCACTGACATTTTCACATGTGGTGTCAATGTAGAACAAAGTTCTTCATATCCATGTTTTCTTTTCTCCATTGTTTGATAGTCTAATGGCGTAGCCAAACATAACATGGTATATTTTTTCCCATTCATTGCGTCAATAAATTTTTCAATTCCCTGTACAAATGTATCCATCTTTTGTTCTTCACCCCGAATCGAGGGCACTATAGAAACAGACGAAAGACTCTTTGATTTTTGCATTTGTATCTCAGTAATTAAATTTTGAATGTCATTCATACTTTTTGTTTCATAAACAATTCCTGGAAAATTTCCTTTTAATGTAGACTCTAAAATATCTCCTGCAATCGCAGGATTTTTTTCAGAACGAGTTCCAATATAAAACTGGATTTTTTCTCCATCACTATCTATGAGCATTGCAATCGAACTTTCCATGCTATGAAGTGCTGAATAAACACTCATCAATTTATCTGTAAATTTTTCCTCTGCATCAAAAACTAACTTCGATATTTCGAACAGACGAAGTTTTGATATATCCATTTCAGAACGATTCAGTGAAATAATTGGCGCAGCAGAAAATACATCCAAATATGCTCTGTTCAAATAAATATCCGCAACTTGAAAGCCTCTGGCTAATTGAAGTTCCGTAATTCTATTCTGTTCAGATTTATTCCATGCCTGTTCACTTTCTGAATATCTTGTAACTTGTCCCATTTCTTTCCCCCATAATATTTCTTGTTTTCAAATTACAAACGTATATTTTATATACCAGATAAAATTCTGTCGTTTCTTTTAAAACAGGTATTATTTTCTGTTTTCTCTTACTATTATAAAATAATTTTAGCACTCTGTATTTATCAATGCAATATATACTTTTAGTTCAATTTTATAATTTTTTTACTATAAAAGAAAAATCATTTACGTGCTATATACATACTGTATGTCTTAAAGTTTTTATGATTTTCTTTCAAAATAATACCATATATCATCTCTGCCCTCACATGTGCTGCACAATCTGCACTTTTTTTGTAATAATCAGCATTTTCTCTACATCTTTTCTCCATATTCTCTCCCATTTTTTTGCACAAAAAAATACTACACCTTTCCCGTGCAGTATTTTTCCCCTGTTCTATCCCTATTCTGTTTCTACCTCGCCCACCGCTTCATCCATTCCACATAGGCATCTTCCGTCTTTTTCCAGTAGCTTCTGCTGACATCCACCGTTTTTCCATTTTCCAGCAGCAATTTCTTTCTCGTGCATTCCTTCACATAGGAAAAATTGACCAGAAAGCTGGTATGGCATCTTACAAAATCATCGCTCGCGATTCGCTCTTCGATTTCCGGGATTTTCTCGTCCACCGTATATTCTTTTTCCTTTGTAATCACATAGGTGACTCTCCGGTCCCGTTCAAAATACAGAATGTCATCCAGCTTCAGACTTGCTTTTACACCTCCGTGGCACTGGAGAGCAACTCTTCTGTTCTGTTTCCGCAGCTGTTCTATCGCCTTTTCCAGCACACCCGACAGTTTTTCCTCGAATTTTTCTTTTACTATATAGTAGACATGGCGTGTCTCGTAAACTTCCATTGCATAGGACCAGTAATTGGTCAGGTAAACGACCTGACATTTTGGCCATTTCCGGTTGACTTCCATCGCCAGGTCAATTCCATTTTCATCCGACATTTCAATGTCCATAAACATGATATGCATGGGGGGATGTTCTTCTGACAGCAGTTCGTTTCCATTCTGAAAGGAATAAATTTCTACGCTATTTGCCATCTGGTCTGTACAATGTTTCACAGTTTCTCTCGTTTTTTCCCGCCAGTCCGGCGCGTCATCGCAAATTCCTATTCTTAAATCCATGTTCTTTTTTTCTCCAGTCGTACTTTCTGTCTGTTCTCATAGTCAAACGGATATTCGCAATCCGCTTCGCTACTTGCTCATAACCGAATAACTGCTCCGCAGTTTATCAGAACGAGTTTGCACTCCTCCTGATACAAGCAAGTCCCCACCCACTGCTTATTGCTTTTCGCAATGGAAACAGGGGACTTGCTTGATTCGGTTAAAGGCTGACGTACCTGGACAAAATAACAGTCAGACCAAATTTCCCGGTCTTTTCTTTTTTTTCCTGCATTTTTCCATTGTACTTTTTCACAAGTCCGCGAAACAGCTTCCGGCTCATCGGATTCTGGCGTCCGGAAGAGGTCAGGCATTCCAGAATCAGCTGATTTTTCACCCCTGTGATCTTCATCCGTATTTCCCGGTGTTCTTCTCTTTTCACAAGATTTTCTCCCCAGTTTAAGATTCCGATCAGGATTTTTGCCAGATCCTGTTCTTTGATTTCTCCCCGATCGTATCCCTCAATCTCGTAATGCAGTTCGATTTTTTTCTTCTCCAGATTTGATTTCCATGCGCACAAAACTGCATCTGTCATTCGATCTTTACAGTAAATCCCCTGCCGCACCTGATGACTGATCGCTTTGAGACTGTCTGCATACTGTTTCAGCGTCTCCCCGGATATCTCGGCAGTTCCGGCCATAATTTTTTCCATCTGCTCCGAAATGGTCTGCTGATATTGTTCCATTTGGGGAATCTGCTCTGTCAGAATCTGGTAATGGTATTCTGCCATTTTCTGCTGTTCGGAAAGAAATTTATAATCCTTCATTACCCGACGCTGACGCTGCACTATGCTTAAAATGCTGAATACCATAATCAGAATAACCAGAATATCATCCAGAAACATCACCTGTATGTCCGTCAGTCCGTTCGGCACATAATATAGAACTGGAAGAAAATAGACAAAAACCCAGATAATTTTCAGGTACCTGGCCTCAAAATCTCTATATCTTCTCAGAACATGGAGGATTGTTTTTTTCTCCAGCCTGTAAAACAGATATTCCAGAACCGGGATCAGTAAATCCCATGGTTCTACCGGGCATTTCAGGATATAGAGCGGACGCCCTGACAAAAGATCCACAATACAGATTGCCGGATAATGAATCATGGACGTTACGATATCGGCCAGCATCGCGCCCAGCACAACCTTGGGAAGGCTGCCTTCAAAGGTGTAGTAAATGAGAACGGTGTTTGCTATCATGATGACAACCGAACAGAACATCATCAGAATTCCCCACCAGTTTTCATCTCCATAGTATCCCCGCAGAATGATGTCGCTGATGCCACCGATCAAGAATACCCGCAGAAGCTGCCAGATCATCAGAGGCTTTATGCTGTTTTTTCTCCGCATAAACATGTCAAACAGGTGAATGCCAAGAAACGCCTGTGGAACCAGATACAGCCAGCAGCGAATACAGGTCCGGACCAGTTCACTAAGGTTAGGATCTTTCATTCTTTTTCCCTCTTTTCTGTCGGATGTTCGATCAGAAAAACAATGGTCTGTTCCAGGCTGTGTCTTTCTTTATCCCAGAAGGTTTTGCTGGTTCCGTGGTATTTTTCAACAATGGCACGAATGATTTTGGTTCCCACGCCGTGTTCTGCTCCATCTGTTTTCCAGGTTGATAAGTTGAAAACCTCTTTGCTTGCAAGCGCATTTCTCAATTTCACCGTACAGGAATCGGAATCTTCTTCTATCCAAAAAGAAAGCTCTTTTCTTTCCTTTTCCGGAATTCTTCCGTTCGCTTCGATTGCATTATCCAATAAATTATGTAAAAAACCGATTCGTTCTACGGGCATCATCCATTCCATGCAGGTTTTCGATACCTGGATCTGAAAGGGAATCTCTTTTTCTATACAGACCTGTTTCTCCATCATCAGAAATGCATCTGTGATCTCATCCCGGCAGAAGGTTCCTTTCTGAATTTTCCGGTATGTTTCTGTCAGCTGATCCGCATATTTTCGAAGCTCCCCATCCGGATTTTTCTGCTTTTCTATCAGATACTCCAGCGTCTGCACATGGCTCAGAAGATCATGGCGAAATTTTCTCGTCACATCCATTCTCTGCCGGATCACTTCATAAATCTCCTGAAGGGAATCCATATAGCTTTCCAGAACTTCTTTCTCCTGTTCCTTCTGCGCGATTTCTGAAATCAGATAGCCAAGTACGGCTGCCAGAAAAAATCCCAGCAAAACTCCCAGTGTTTCCCTCATTTGTCCGCCCTCATCTATTCCTTCTTCTTTGGTAAGAGAGTCCCACACCGCTCAAAATGGTTCACAGCATAAGGACTCTGATTTCGTCTTGTACGGACGGGATTTTTATTCCCCGCAGATCCGCAGAATCGCCTCTGCAAAGATTACAACACACTGTTTCAGGCATTCGATTTCTACAAACTCATCTGCCCCGTGCATGCGATTGTCAACTTCAAGGTCTGCACAGCCGAAAGCAACACCGTTTTTCAGGTGATGGACATACGTTCCGCCGCCGATTGCAAAGGCTTTTCCCGGTTTGCCGGTGACGTCTGTATAGCATTGCAGCAGCGTCTGAACGAACGGGCTGTCTGCCGGAACGTGGTGTGGCGGGAACATGGCGCTGCCTTCCATGGAAAAGCCGCCTTTTTTCATATTCTGTTCGGCAGTATCATACAGGTTTTCTTTTGTCGCGCAGATCGGGGCGCGGCAGTCGTAGGAACCGGTCAAGGTTTTGCCGTCGTAGTTCATGAGGTCGAGGCTTAAGGTGAGCTCGCCGGACTCTTCATCTGACATGGCGACACCGAGGCCTGCGCCTTTGCCGTCGCCGTGCGGGTAAACTTTTGCAAGGAAACTGATGTCGTTTTTCAGTTCACTCTCTTCCATTCCAACGGATGCGAGAAGCTGCAGCAGTGCGGTCAGTGCGTTGTTACCCATTTCCGGGGTGGATGCGTGGGCGAAGGCACCGCAGGCGGTGATTTTTATATTGCCGTTTTCGGTATCTTCCAGAACGAAGGAAACGCCGGTCTTCTGCTCAGTCTCGTCAGTGCAGGTTTTCAGGTCTTCTTTTGCCATGCCGGCAAGCTCTGCATATGCTTTGCCTGGTACAACGTTCAGTTTGGTGCCGGCCTGTAAGGATGCGAGACGCACGCCTGTTGTTCCGGCATTGGATGTTTTTTCGAAGTGACCGCGCATGCCGCCCTTTTCAATGTTGATGACCGGGAATTCGGCATCCGGTGAGAAGGTGCATGGTGCTTCCACTTCTTTCTTATAATAATATTCGAGGTCAGAGCTTCCGCACTCCTCGTCGGAACCGAGGACAAGACGGACGTTTTTCTTTAATGGGTAACCGAGTTCTTTGACAGCGCGCATTGCGTAGATAGCTGCGATCGCCGGTCCTTTGTCGTCTGCGGTTCCGCGGCCGAACATTTTTCCTTCTTTGATGAGCGGGGTGAATGGATCGGTCTCCTGCCAGCCTTCGCCTGCCGGTACGACATCGAGATGGGCGAGAATATCAAGGCCCTTTTCTTCCTGATTAAAGTCAGCTGCAATCGCGTAGTTGTCGTAGTTGGTTACGGCAAAGCCGTATTTTTCCAGAATTTCGATTCCCTGCGCCAGTGCCTCTGCCGCCGGTGCACCAAACGGTTTGCCCGGCTCTGCCGCCTGTTTTTCGCTTGGAATCCGGATCAGGCTTTTCAGATCCTCGATCATCTCGGATTCGTGGTTTTCAATATATGTTCTTAATTCTTCTTTCCGCATCGTAACTTCTCCTTTTCTCTTCTCTGGCACCGTCGCAGTGCCGTTCTTTTTCTATCATAGCGCAGAAAGAGCAGAAAATCCACATTTTCTGCTCTTTTTCCAAATAATCATTTGTTTTTGTCCAAATTGACTGTAATTTCATAATAATCACACGGATGCGCCGTAAGCCCCGTCACGCCCTCGCCGGATACCATCGACATTTTGAGGTGTGATGCGAAGAAAAACATGTGGTCATCCAGCAGCGTCTGCGTCATCTCGATGGCCAGTTCGGTTCGTTTTTCGGTATCAAACTCGCCGCTTAACTGCTGCTCCAGCATCTCGAGTGTCTCACTGTAATAACCGCCGCGGTTCTTGGAGGAATCCTGCAGGCAGTGCGTTGTAAAGAAATACTCGGGATCGCCCGTCGGTGCGCTGACAAATGCGCTGACATAAACATCCCAGTTTCCTTTTTTCAGCAGTTCCAGATGATTTGCCGTGCACTGGATCTGTACTTCGATTCCGATTTTCTTCAGCGATGCCTGTGCACTCTCCGCGAGAAGCGGCAGTTCCTGGCGGCTCGGATACGTGAGCCAGCAGATGGTCAGGCGTTTTCCGTCTTTTTCCACGTAGCCGTCGCCGTCCTCATCGGTCCAGCCTGCTTCAGCCAGCAGTTCTCTGGAATACTCAAGATCATAGGACTCCTCCTGCACTTTGCTGTCGCCGAATGCAAAGTAAGAGGGGAACGGGCCTTCCGCCACGCTTCCGTTTCCTTCCATCAGCGTATTCACAAAGCCCTCCCGGTCGATCGCTCCGATGACTGCCTCGCGCACGCGGTCGTCCTGTAGCACCTCGGATGATCCGTTGAACTGTCCGAAGAAGGTACGCGACGTATCCGCCGAAGAAATCGTGTATGGTTCATCGCGGAACAGGATCAGATTGGAATACGGCAGGCCGTACGCCGCGTCGAGCTCGCCTGACTGTAACGCCATCGTCATCGTATCGCCGTCGCGGATCGTTTTTACTTCGATCCGGTCGAGCTTTGGCGTTCCGTTCCAGTAATTGTCATTTTTCACGAGCGTCAGTCCCTGATCCGTCTCCACCTGTACTGCGCGGTACGGGCCGGTTCCGGCGACATTGCCGTCATCCGTCACACCTGCCTGCATATCAATGATGCATCCATATGGGTCAGACAGATAATTCAGAAGCGCCGGGACAGGCTGTTCGGTGTGAATCGTTACGATCAGGCCGTCTGCCTTGATGCTCTCAATTTTCAGATCCCCGCGTGCACGGTCATGTACTGCGATCAGATCCTCGAGACATTCTTTGACCGCCTCTGCGTCGAGAGTGCGCCCACTCGTAAAGGAGATGCCTTCATGCAGTGTAATCCGCCAGGTTGTATCGTCCACAATCTCATAGCTTTCTGCCAGCCATGGCTCGATCTCCATAGAATCGGAATAATGAAACAGCGTCTCACCGATCCCATAGCGGATACACGCCCAGCCGGAATAGCCGTTGTGCGGGTTGACATCGGACTCGTCGTTTTCGGCGTTGAATGTCGTGTCGCCGTATATGAAAACTTTTTCATCTGTACCATCTGCCGCTGTGCTCTGACAACCGGAAAACAGTACCACCGCCAGAATGCCGCACAAAACATATGCAATTTTTTTTCTTCTGCCGTTCTTTCTCTGCATTCTGTACTTCTCCTGTTTTCGCAAATGGCACCACCATTTCCGCTGTCTGATTTTCTGTTTCAATAGTTTTCTCACAGACTATACTCCATCAACAGTTTCGTATATTCCTCTTTCGGGTACTCCAATACCTCCCGCGTCTCCCCCTGCTCCACGATTTTTCCCTGCCGCATGACAATCACACGGCTGCAGAGTTCCCGCACCAGCGCAAGGTCGTGGCCGATCCACAGCATCGCAAGTCCTTCTTCCCGCTGCAGTTTTTTCAGCAGTTGAACGATCTGCGCCTGTACCGCCGCATCGAGCGCACTCGTTGCCTCGTCGCAGATCAGAAGAGACGGCTGCACAGCAAGAGCCCGCGCAATTGCGGCTCTCTGGCACTCTCCGCCGCTTGTCTCGCGGGGATAGCGCATCGCCGTTTCCGAACTAAGTTCCACTTTTTTCAGCAGCTCCGGCAGATGAAGACACGCCTCTTTCCGGCTCATTCCCTGATTCCGAAAAGCTTCCAGAATCCCGGTTTCGAGCGTCTGCATTGGATCGAAGGAATCCTGCGGGGTCTGGAAGACCATCTGTATTTTCCGGTAAACTTCGCGCTGCCGCCTGCCTTTTCTTCCGAGGATTTCCTCGCCTTCCAACAGAACGCTGCCTGCATCCGCCTGGACCAATCCGGTGATCAGACGGGCCGTCGTGCTTTTTCCGCATCCGCTCTCCCCGATCAGGCCAAGACATTCACCCGCATCCAGTGTGAAGCTGATGCCGTCCACGGCGGCAAATTCCGTTTCCCGGCCGGTTCCAGCAAAGTTTTTGCTTAAGTTGTTTACTTCCAGCATGTTATGATTATGCATCGTTCTTCCCTCTTCCCGGCACAGCCGCAAGGAGATTTTTTGTATATTCGTCCTTTGGGTGATCGAAAACCGTCCTTGTCTCCCCCTGCTCCACGATGTTTCCATCCTTCAAAACAGCAACCCTGTCTGCCATCTGCTCGAGAACCGCAAGATTGTGCGTCACCAGCACCATCCCCGTCTGCTCTTTCTGCTGCAACGCCTGAAGCTCCCGCAGCACCTGCGCCTGCGAAACCACATCGAGTGCACTCGTCGGCTCGTCCGCCAGAAGAAGCGACGGATGCAGCAGCATTGCGAGCGCAATCCCGACGCGCTGGTTCATGCCGCCGGAGAGCGACGATGGATAGCTGTTCCAGATCGTCTCGCCATCCGAAAGCCCCATATCCGCAAATCGCTGGAGCGTCATATCTTTGATTTCTCTGCGGCTTTTTCTGCCAGACATTCCCCCAGAAATCGGGGTGATGAATCCGCAGCGTTTCTCATGGGCGCGCACGCTTTCACAGATCTGTGCTCCGATTTTCCGGGTCGGACAGAGTGATGCCCCTGTATTCTGGAAAATCATACCAATTTCTGAACCGCACAGACTCCGCAGCTTCTTTTCGGACATGTCCGTCAGCTCCTCTCCGCGAAATGTGATCTGCCCGCCGGTGATGAAACCATTCTTTCCCATCAGCCGCAGGATCGCTCGCAGCAAGGTACTTTTTCCACTGCCCGACTCCCCGGCGATGCCGACGGTTTCTCCTTTTTCGACGGAAAAACAGATGTTATTTAAAATTTGCTCCCCCTCATAACAGACAGAAAGGCCGCTGATTTCCAGCAGTTTTTCGCTCATGTTTTTGCTCCCTTTGTTTCCATTTTCGTTTGCCCCTTATCCCTGATCCACCGTTTTCCGTACCGCCTCACCAAGCAGATTGCAGACAAGAACGATCAGAAAAATCGCCAGTCCCGGCGCCAGAATGACCCAGGGCGCGGTCTGCAGCATACTTCTTCCGTTGCTCATCATCGCTCCCCACTCCGCCGACGGCGCTTCCGCACCAAGGCCGAGGAAGGACAGACCCGCGATTTCCAGCATCATCGTTCCGATATCAAGCACCGCTGTGACAATCGTCTGCCCCGCAAGATTCGGCAGAATATGGCGTCTGATCATCTTCCATGTTCCGTTTCCTGTAAGGCGCGCCGCCGCGATGAACGGCATGTGTTTCAATGCCAGCACACGGTTCCGCGCAAGCCGTGCATATTTCGGCCAGGAAACAAGGATCAGCGACACAACGGCTCCCGTCATGCCGCTCTGCAGAACGCCGGAAAATGCGATTGCAAATACCATACCCGGAAAGGCCAGAAAAATATCGGAGATCTGCATCAGAACCGTATCCGTTTTACCTTCCAGCCAGCCGCTGAAAATTCCGGCGAGTGTTCCGATCAGAGCGCTTGCCGCAACGACAAGAAGTGCTGAAAAAATGCTGACCCGCGCGCCGGAGAGAATCCTTGAAAACAGATCTCTTCCATAGCGGTCCGTCCCCATCCAGTGCGCCGCGGACGGCGGAAGAAGGGACAGTTCCAGATTCTGCTCATACGGATCGTACGGTGCCAGATGGGCCGCACACGCGGCAAACAGCAGCAGCGCACCGGCGAGGATGCCATAAAAAAGGATCTTTCTTTTCTGTTCTTTTTTCATCGCATTCCCTCCAGCTTCGCCCGCGGGTCCAGTGCACCCATCAGCAGATCAGCAATGAGATGCAGCAGCAGATAGATCGCCGCCATCCACACCAGATATGCCTGAATCACGGGAATATCGTGCATGGAAACGGCATCCACGGCCATTTTTCCGACACCATTCCACATGAAAATCGTCTCAACGATGGCGGTTCCTCCAAGCAGCGAACCGGCGGATAAGAATAGCAGCGTGACCATCCGAAGCAGCACGGATTTTAATACATTTCCAAACAGAATCCGGTTTTCACTTAACCCACGTGCCCGTGCACCCGCCACGTACTCCTGCTCCAGCTCTGCAAGCACGGCAGAACGCACCTGACGGGTGTATTTTGCCGTCATCGAAACCGCAAGCGTCGCCGCCGGAAGCACACAGCTTTTCCATCCCTTTCCCATACTGAGAACCGGAAAAAGATTCCATTTCAGCGAAAAGAAATACAAGAGAAGAAGTGCAGTGAAAAACCCCGGAAACGAATTACCTGCAAAGCAGAACAGGCTGATACTGCGGTCCGCCCATGTATTCTGATATTTTGCACTTAAGATACCGAGCGGAAACGAAAGACAGACCGTCATGGCAAGCGCCAGCGCCGCAAGTGCAATCGTTGCGGGCAGTTTTTCGCAGAAGCTTACAAGCACCGGTTTGCCGGAAACGTACGACTCCCCGAAGTCACCGCGCAGGGCGTTTTTCAGCCATTGCAGGTACTGGACAGCTTTCGGCTCATTCAGTCCCAGCTCCTCCCGCATCGCTTCTTTTTCCGCCTCCGACATCACGCCGCCGCTGCTGCTCTCTTTTAAATCCACCGCATCGACCGAGGAAAGTCCCGTCAGCAGAAAAGCGAGAATCGTCACGCCGAGGAATACCGGAATCAGGCGAAGCAGTCGTTTTAACAAATATTTTTTCACAAATACTCCTTTACTGCTTCACGGCACAAATCGAAAACATCGGTGCCGGGTTATAGAACTCGTCTTTTTCCAGATAAATGCGTTTTCCAAGGCTCGTATCAATGCGGATTTCTCCCGCTGTGTTTTCGCACAGCACCGCCACATCGTACGCCGGCCGGTTTTTGCGGCTGATCGGGAGCTGTGATTTGATCCGTTCGCACTCTTCGAGCATCTCGTTTCCAACCTTGAAATGGGCATGCGCCTCCGGAAGTCCCTTCGTATCGGCAACATCTTCTTTTCCGTAATTGGCATCGAAGTTCAGCAGCACACCGCCCGTTTTCAGCACACGCATCCACTCGCCGTAAGCATGCTCCGCATTCGGCAGCGTCCACGTCAGGTTTCGGGAAATGACAACATCGAACGTTTCATCCGCAAACATCGGATTTTCCGCGTCCATGACCTGGAAGCAGCAGTCGGCATTCTCTTCTTCGGCAAGCTGGATTGCATTCTCAATCATCTCCGGTGTCAGGTCGATGCCGAATACCTCGTGGCCCTCTTTTGCCAGCAGGATCGAGAAAAATCCGGCTCCGCAGCCCACATCAAGGATCTTTAACCGTCTTCCCGCCGGGATCTGTTTTTCAATCTCTTTCATCCAGCGCTTCGCAATCGGGTTTGCAAGTTCGGAGCGTCTCTGCTCTAAAAAGCTCTCGCTCCGTTTCTCCCAGTAATGGACAATCTGCTCTTTGCGGTCGTCGTACTCCGGCTCGCGCACAATTCTTCCGTAAGCAACGACAGGGCCCCCTTCTGTTACCTGCAGACTGCCCGTCTGGTACAGCACCACACCGGTGTACTCGGCACGGCACGTCTCACGGAGTTTTCCATTATAATCACGGATCGTTCCGAGCAGTGCGCCCTCTGCAACCATATCGCCCGGTTTCGCCGCCGGATACCACAGGCCGCTTTCCGAAGCCGCCTGATAGCGGACATCCGTCACTTCCATCGGCACGTAGTTCCGCACATCGCGGCGGATCTGATACATCCCGAGACTGCTTAGGATATTGCGCACATCGCGCTTGTCCGAATTGACTTCCTCGGATGTCCATGCGCCCATGCCGCCGCGCTCCAGGAGAATACTTGCAATTCCTCTGGATGCCGCATAGTTGTAAGCTCCGCCCGATGATACCATGGAGCGCACCATGTACGGTACATCCACCTGCTCCGCCATTTTCCGCGAAGTCTCCATCACTTCCTGCGCCGCTTTTCCGGCGTAATAGACGTACGGCGTCAGATCCTCAAAATCGTCGCCGCTGTGGAGGTCGATATAGTAATCTACTTTCGGGAAAACTTCCTTTGTCATCGCCCACGCCAGCCGCTCCATCTCGGTTCCGTTTGGGTTGCCCGGAAATACACGGTTCAGGTTTTTGCCATCGGAAAGTCCGAGACTGCCCGCACGGTTTTCAAAAGCAGGACGGTTTAAGACCTTTAAAATCACGATCGTTCCAACCGTTTTTTCCGGCTGAAGCTCCGCTCCCAGTTCCACACACGCCTGAATGCCGACGTATTCACCGGAATGAACGCCGCCGGTGATCAGCATTGTTTTTCCCGGAAGTTTTCCACAGATAATCGTTCCCGGAAGCACGATATCCCCATTCGCAAAGGAGATATCCCCCTGATATTTTTCGCCGCGGCGGACGGTCACATCACCAAGCTGGAAGGACTGCTCTGCGCTTTTTTCCGCGCGCACCAGAAACATCGGTGTCGATGCATAGTTCAGTCTCTCTTCCTCGCTCCAGACGCGCTTCCAGATTTCGGAATCGGTCTGGATGGAACAGACGCCGAGGAATTCGAGCACCTTCGTATCCCACGCCGGCCGTTCCATCGCAGAGAGCGGCACCTGACGCGCAATGTTTTCCATGCGGTCAATGTCCGTGCACAGATAATGGTCGTCGAGCTGCTGCTCTTCCACTTTCTTCCGGTCTGCCTCGTACGCTTCTTTTTTCTCCTCGTCATAGAGATAACCGTACCAGTTCGCATCAAAATTGAGCAACACGCCGCCCGGTTTCAGGACACGCATCCACTCTTGGTATGCCTGCTCCGGCTTTTCCAGATTCCAGGTCAGATTTCTGGAAATGACAACATCAAAGGTCTCATCCGCAAACTCCAGATTCTGTGCATCCATCCGCTGCAGCGTCACGCGCTCCAGACCGTATTTCGTATATTTTCCCAGATTCTCTTTCGCCTTTTCCAGCATCTCCTCCGTGTAGTCAACAGCCGCCACCGTATAACCTGCCTCCGACAAAATCATCGGGAAGAATCCCGGGCCGGTTCCGATATCGAGAATCTTCATCTCTTCTTTCTTTTTCTCTGGAAACTGCTCCTCTAATACATGCAGCCACGCTTCTCTCTGGCTTCCCGCCAGTTCTTTTTCATTGACCTCAGAATACCCCTCCGCACGGGTTCCCCAGTAGGAGGCAATTTCCTGTAATAATTCCTGTTCCATATCTTCCGCTTCTTTCTTCTTTTTCTTAACTTTCCCGGCGCGGTCGTTCTCCAACCGCTCAAATATCCCTTTACTCTACCAAAAATCGGCCTTTTTCACAAGCCCCCACGGGGGATATTCTTAACGCCGGCGCAGGGTATTCAGGTGATCGGCCCTTCGATTGCGGAACATCTGACGATCCCGCATGCCGCCTGGGTCGCAGAGGTTACCGATGTCACGGATCATTCCATCACCGTCCGTCAGGATCTTGTGAGTGTTTCCCAGGTTTCCGAACTCCCTTATTCGTGCCTGATTACCATCGAGTTTCTCGAGCGCGAGCTGATCGACATTTTGTTTCCGGATATTTTTAAAGGAGAACCGTCATTCACTCGGTTCTCCTTTATATTGCCAGAATACCATCAGCTTTCTTGTCGCCGTATCCTCGCTGTATGTATATTTTACGGACCCGAGCCCGTAATAGCTGCAAAGATAGCCGGAAGCCTTATCGAGAAGCTCCGGTCGGGCTTCCATGACCTGTGCCATCAGATCATCGGTGGCAAATTTAAATTCGGAATACTCTTTTGTCTCTTCAATATCCGTCTCCATTTCCCACAGAATCTGCGTCGCATCAAATGTATCCATGTACCGGCCGATCTGGCGGTAATACTCGAGGTCATCTGCATTGCACGCCGGGAGCGGCAGATTCGCATCCGCCTGATGCGTGTCCGAAAATTCCGCATCGGAAACGCAGAGAAAATCGTAGTAGATCAGGTCGTCCGGCAGATTGTACTCGCCGCTCTCGCCCTCTGCGAATACCGGATCGCCCCAGGTTACATCGACGTTGTAATAATTGTCTCCGCACTTTACGATATTCCAGCCGTGCGCCTCGCCGGTGTCTGTCGTTCCCGTCACATAAATGACCGGGATGTCCAGGCGGTTCATCAGATACTGGAACGTTCTGGCATAGCCTGCGCAGACCGTCTGTCCGTTCACAAGTCCGCTGTAGAGTGTCTGATTCTCCGGCGCATCTTTCACATAATCAATCTGCCGGATACATTTTTCAAAGACAGCCTTGATCTTCCCATAGTCATCCATCGAACGGTCGATATCACTTAAGAAATCGTTTCCCGACCCTTTGATCTGGGTCTGGCGTCCTGTGATCTCCTCCGCAGGAATCGTGTATTCCGGAACTACCTCGCAGTAGTTCTTCGGCTCGCCGTATCCCGTGACATGTGATGCTCCGTTGATCCAGCAGTACTCCGGGTAATCCATATAGACCCATCCGTAAACCTCCGCCGTCACATCGGGATCGCCGCCTTTTGTGATGATGGTTTCCTGGTGTTCCGCGATTCCCTGCACCAGTTCGCGGTAAATCATCTGTCTGTTTTCATCGAGCTGGCTGTAATAATACCGCTTCGCCAGCTCCTCCTCATCTGTATTTTCCGCCTGAAACTGTGTTGCGCCATTCTCTGACAGACCATTGTTTTCGTCTGCCGTCTGTGAAGCAGTGCTGCTGTCCGCTCCGCTTCCGTTCTGCGCGGGATCGCTCTCATCAAATTCTCCGAATACCAGATAAGCCGCCAGCAGGACAAGCATAAGCGGAAGCAGCGCCCGCAGCGGTCTCTTCCGTCTTCGTCTGTGTCTTCTCTTTGCCATTCTTCTTTTCTCCCAGATACGTTAAAACGCCGTCACACAGTGCATCCGCCACCTTTTTCTGGTACTCCTTTGTGTTCAGGAGCGCTTCCTCCTCCGGATTTGAGAGGAATCCGCACTCGCAGATCACCAGCACTGCGTCTGTCTTCTTCAGCATGTAATACGTTTTGTTTCCCTTGGCTTTCCTGTGATTCGCCGGATCGAGCCCCGCGACCAGTGCAGCCTGCATGCAGAGCGCCAGTTTTTCGCCTTCTTTTGAATCCGTATAATAAAACACCTGCGCCCCTTTGACCGCCGCATCCGGGTAGCTGTTCTGGTGAATGCTGATCACACAGTCCGGCTTTTTTTTATGAATCAGCTGCACGCGCCGCTGCAGATCCTGCACTTTCGCATTCACGGCTCCCGGATCGGAGAGATCATCCTCCCCTTCCCGCGTCATCACCACAAGGATTCCCTGCTTTTCCAGCTTCTTTTTCAGCAGACGGGCAATCGCAAGGTTGATGTCCTTTTCTTTGACACCGTTTGCCCCGATTTTGCCGGGATCGTCGCCGCCGTGGCCGCTGTCCAGCACCACTACTTTTGTGGCTGCCTTCTGTGCTGCCACCAGCCGTGCGCCCTCGCGGGACAGAACATACGCCGCCGAAAGCAGAATCACCGCCATCAGCCATTCCAGTTTTTTCCCTTTTTCCAAATGAAAAGCCCCCTGCTGCAAATTTCCTTTCTTGGTCATTTTATGCAGCAGCGGGGCAGGTTACAACTCTTATTGCTTCCGGTTACTCTTCCTCATCTTCTTCATCATGCGCGCGATTCGGGATTTCATCCTCTTCTTCGTCGTTGTCATCATCGAGATAATCCGGCTCATTTTCGAAATCGATGACTGCGGAATTTTCGACGATTTCGTCTTCTTCCTCTGCTTCTTCTGCGGTATCTTCACTGCCTGGCTCTGCGGCTGTTTCTTTTGCCTCTCCGGGAAAGATACTTTTTACCGGATCTTTCATGAAGGTTTCCACTTCCGACGCAGAACGTTTCATCTCCTCACGCATTTTTTCGATGCCGGCAAAAGCCTCCTCAAAAATTCTGCGGTTCTTCTCGAGTACACTTGTCATGGTTTCCATCTCGGCGTAAATCTTCTGGTATCTGGTGTTGGCTTTCTGCAGTTCCGCGTCCATATGGCTCTGGATTTCTTCTGCTTCGGCCTGCAGTTTTTCTTCATAAACAGCAGCCAGTTCCTCGCCCTTCTGACGTGCGCTCTCTACCATGTATTCGCACTGTTCCTTCGTCTCGCGGCGCTGCTTTGCACAGGATTCCTTTGTCTCTTCCTGCTGTTTCCGGCAGGACTCGTTTGTCTCCTCTCTCTTTTTGCAGCACGCCTCATCCGTTTCCTCCGTTTTCTCGCGGCAGGACTCGTCCGTTTCTTCGGTTTTCCGGCGGCAGGCTTCCTCGGTCTCTTCTTTTAGCTTTCTGCAGCTCTCCTCTGTTTCCTGTGTCAGTTTTTTCGCTTTCACCTGTGCCTCAAACACAAGGCCGCTGATGCTGTCATAATTGTCGATATAGCTCTGGTATTTCTCATGAATGTTTTTTTCGAGCTCCTCGATTTTATCCTCACGCTCGCGGATCTTGCGGTTCAGCTTCTCGATTTCCTGCTCGTTTTCCTCGATCTTCGCTTCCAGTTTCTTCTGAGCGGCATACGCCTGATCTTTCAGGTTCTGCACTTTCGTCATGACATCGTCCTTATCGAAACCGCCCATCAGCGTTGTTTTAAATAATTCTTCGTGATTGTTTTCTGACATGTATACTCCTCCTTCGTGCCCGGGCTTTTATCATTCCCCTTATCCTTCCCGGACTCCTCGTCAACTGTTTGTTTCAATATATTCTGAAATCAGACTCCAGATGTCTGCGCGCTCGAATCCGAGCTTCCACTCTGCCACTCCGGCGAGATCGGCGCTTTGGATCACTTTCAGTTTTTCCTCCATGGACTGCTCATCCTCCATCCAGATCGTGTATCTGGCATCGGAAGTTTCTACCGTTGCCACATTCTGGCCAAGGGATGCATCCCAGGTTTCTGTCATCTGATTCTCTTTTGCATAGTTTTTGGCGCCATCCATGCCCAGCACCTCGCTGGTAATGGCGCTCTGTCCGAACTTTTCCGTCCAGACACGGGTATAAAACGGGATTCCGCAGATCACCTGATCGGCAGGCATCACCCGCGTCATCTCCTCCACGGCCTGCTGTACGAACGGGAGGGATGAAACAGAGCCTGCCTCCTCGCTTCCCGCGAAATGCTCGTCATAGGCCATGACAATCATATAGTCCACAAATCTTGCCTGCTCGCCGCGCTGATAATACATCGTGTAAGCCTGCGGTACCGGCGTATCGACCGACACCACAAGATTCTGTGCATGCGCCGCGCTCGTCAGTTCCCGCAGAAACTGCAGGTAATGCGGGATTCCGGCCTCTTTCAGATTCTCGAAATCCACGTTGATGCCGTCCATGCCGCACGATGCTGCCTCGGCGAGCAGCTGCTCAATGATTCTGCTGCGCACGGATGCGTAGGCAAGATCGGTTGTTTCGTCAAATGCTTCATTAAAGTTATCAATCAATCCCCAGACTTCCCGTCCCGCTTCATGCGCCAGTTTCACGTAATCGGCGCTCGCAAGGCTGGAAATCGTACCGGTTTCGTCTGTCACGGAAAACCAGGTCGGTGAAATCACGTTCACGCCGGTCATTTCTGCTGTCATCTCTGCCATCGCGTCGTTCGACTCGGTCGATGTGCTCTGATGCCAGACCAGATTGATTTTGTGATCCCGTGTAATTCTTTCATAGGAATCTTTCTTTGCCGTCCGCGCTTCGATGGCCTCCGGCTCGGAGATATCCTCTGTCTGGATGTATCCGGTATAGCCGTCCGCCGTCATGACTTTGCACCAGTTGTCCAGATTTTCCAGATACAGCAGGGTGTCACCCTTCTGTACATCCGCAAGAATCAGACTCTTGATGCCGCCTTTCTGGCGCACCTGCGCGGTGTCTGACTGTACCGTCGCCTGCTCCACGCCGTCCCATTCATTCCGGATTACAACACGATTGGGATCGCTGTAATATGCATAGTCGAGATCTGTGTATTCTTTTACGACATCCAGCGAAATGTAAACCGTTCCGTCGCTCTCCTGCTGTACGGCAGGCTGTCCGCCCGGTGTTTTGGCAATGGCCGCATCGCCCGGAAGCAGTGTCTGCACGCCGCCGCTCGTTGTAAGCAGGATTCCTTTTGTTTCTTCATCCCAGTAGAAGCAGCTGTTCAGCTGGGATTCTACATATGTGTACGCCGCATACGGCTCTCCTCCGATAAGGACGGCCTGCTCTTCCAGAAGTTCTCCGTTCTGGATCAGCGCAACGCTGTTTTCGTCTGTCAGGTTAAAATATTCGTTCCCGGCCATGTATTCGGTTCCGGGTTTATATCGGTTTATCAAAAATGAAACAACGCCTGCTGCACCGACTAGCACGATCAAAATCAGTACGACCAGTACCGGCGCTGCTTTTTTCTTCTGTTGCTCCTTCATGTGTTCTTTTCCCCTTTTCTTCTCTCTGAAGATCTCCCCACTTGCGCCCATTATAACAAAAAAAATACCCAATAGCAACCGTTATGCGCAAGGGAACCGCATGCGAGTCAGAAAGTATCGTTACAGTTCACTGGTTCCCAGCGAACTGTAACATTCGCAGCCCTCATTTAAAGTTTTGCTTTGCAAAAGGAGGGCTGCTCACACCTGAATCATGTTCTTACGCAGCGAAACAGCAGGTGTTTCACTGCTGATTGAACAGTAACGAAAGTATCGTTGCTTTTTGCTATTGGGTATTTTTCAGAAAATCTGTTTAAAAAGTTTTGTCGATTGTTTGTTTCATGGCTTATTTGCAGTTGTGACGTACAAAAAAGAAAGCCCCATCGATCCGTATGAAATACTTTTGTTTTTAGTTTCAATGATCATGTTTCACGGGGACGCCTTCTTATCCGATCCGTTTTTTCTGTGCCTGCTTCTGGCCGGAGTATGCACCCTCCGGGCAGAAGCAAAGGTTTCCCCAACTCCTATTATACTTCAAGCCGGGGGAATTACAAATAAAGTTTGTCCCTTCATTTCTGAAAAAATTATGCGAAATGTAAAAAAAATCTTAAGTTCTTTACTTCTTTCCGTGATGTGTTATACTATATTGTAAGCAGCCCTATTTATATAAGTAAAGAGTAATTAAGGACGTGAGAGTTATGAAAATAGAAAAAATCAATGATAACAAGATCCGCTGCACACTGACCAGCGCCGATCTTGCCGAAAGAAATTTAAAGCTCAGCGAACTGGCTTACGGCACGGAAAAGGCCCGCAGCCTGTTTCAGGATATGATGCTTGAAGCCAACCAGCAGTTCGGCTTCAATGTGGATAATGCCCCGCTCATGGTCGAGGCCGTTCCGGTGGCTCCGGACAGCATTGTCCTCATTATCACCAGAGTCGAGGATCCACAGGAGCTCGACACCCGCTTCGCCAAATTTGCTCCATCCGGCGACGATACGGACGGACCGGAACCGGTACAGTATTCCGGCGCGGACGACATCATCGACCTGTTCCACAAGCTCTGCGATGTGAAGAACAAGGCACAGGAAATCGCAAAGAAAGCGGCACAGAAGGAAAACGAAAAAGAGCCTGCAGCATCCGAGGAAAAGAATGTGGATCTGGTACGCACCTTCCACTTCTCAACCCTCGACGATGTCATCAGCTCCGCAAAAGCGCTGAACCAGTATTTTACCGGCAGCAATTCCCTCTATAAGAACAGGGCAGATGCCAACTATCAGCTCGTTCTGCACCAGTCCGGCTGCAAACCGGAGGAATTCAACAAGGTCTGCAACATTCTTTCTGAGTACGGCAGACAGGAATCCTTCTCCCTGGCCGCTGAAGCATTTCTGCTGGAACATGGAAATGCAATGGTAAAAGAGAATGCTCTGCAGGAGCTGGCTTCTCTGTAAGTTTTGAAACGTATGTATAAAAAAAGGAAGTCCGCGAAGGACTTCCTTTTTTGTACGTTCCGTACAAATTACTCTTCTGTGATAGCCTCGGTTGGACATACGCTTGCGCATGTTCCGCACTCAACGCATACATCCGGGTTGATTTCGTAATGGGAATCTCCCTCAGCGATAGCCTCTACTGGACATTCTCCAGCGCAGGTTCCGCAGCTTACACATTCGTCTGTGATTACATATGCCATGATCTTATCCTCCTTATAGATTTTTTGGCCCTTTCGGTACTATCCACATTGTAAACGATTGCCCCCTGAAATACAAGTACAAAATTATAAACATTCTATAATCTTATGAATTTGTTCTTGCATTCCCCCCGGGGGTACGCTATAATCAAAATAGCCGTCAAAATCGGAACGACGGGTATATACACATTTAAAGGAGGAACTTTAAGATGGCAAAGATCTCGAAAGACATGACAATCGGCGAGTTAATCGCAATGGATACAAATATCATCGGAATCCTGATGGGAGCCGGTATGCACTGCATCGGCTGCCCTTCTGCACAGGGTGAGTCCCTGGAAGAAGCAGCTATGGTTCACGGCCTGGACGCTCAGGTTCTGGAAGACCAGATCAACGATTATCTGGCTGCAAAATAAGTCGGATTTCCGCGTGGTTCCAAAAAGAACGCCTCTCGCAGGCGTTCTTTTTTTTCTGTCCGATTTACCCATTGTTCCGATGGCCCCGTTTTGCTTTCGTCCGTTTTCCTTTCTGCTCCAGCGTCGCCGCTGCTTCTCTCCGGCTCTGCTGGTGGCGGCGGATCGCCTCATCCACACGGCGGCTCCGCTCTTCCTGGCGCCGCTTCTGTATCATCTGATCGAGCAGACGGCCGAGCACGCGGTAAAACTCCGTCTGACGCTCCTCCTCTTCCTGCCGCATCACAGTGTCCGCCAGCTGTTCTGCTTCCCGCTCGGGCAGAAGATCGACAACCACCTCCGGCACTTCGTCCGCTTTTCCCGGTATTGCCGGATCCGGCTTCTCCTTTGCCGTCTCTGCCGCTTCCGCCGGAAACGCTTTGATCTCCGCCGTTGCCTGCACCAGCTTCGGCATCAGCTCGCGGATCGCTTTCAGGTGAAGCCCCTTTTTCTTCAGTTCCCGGATTCCCAGAAAAATCTGAATGTCCTGCGCAGTATAGCAGCGGTGTCCCAGCGAATTGCGGTGGATTTCCATGCCGAGCTCGTCCTCCCAGTACCGGAGCACATGCGCTTTCTCCCCGGTCAGCTTCTCCGCCTCCGTGACCAGATACGTTCTATTTTCCATACGGCAGCCACTCCCTTCTTCCCTTTATTATAGGATCTGTTATCCCCTGCCGCAAGAAAATCTCATCGTAATATTCCGACAAATTCATACAATTATACACAAAAAACGTGCCGCAGGACTATCCCACGACACGTTCTGACACATAAAATATTTTCTTTTATCTCTCTGCATTCGCAAATTTCGTATAATCCGGCAGCCAGACCAGATTGACGGTTCCGATCGGGCCGTTTCGCTGTTTGGCGATGATGATTTCCGCGATTCCCTTATTCTCGGAATCCTTATTATAGTAATCATCTCGATAGATAAACATAACAACGTCGGCATCCTGCTCGATCGCTCCCGACTCACGCAGGTCGGAAAGCATCGGACGGTGGTCGGTACGCTGCTCAACAGCCCGGGAAAGCTGGGACAGTGCAACAACCGGCACATTCAGCTCTCTCGCGAGTGCTTTTAAGGAACGGCTGATATCCGAAATCTCCTGCTGGCGCGATTCCGAGGAGCTCTTTCCGCTTCCCGACATCAGCTGCAGGTAGTCAATGATGATGATATCAAGACCGTGCTCCAGCTTGTATTTGCGGCATTTCGACCGCATCTCTCCGATCGAGATACCAGGTGTATCGTCGATCATCAGTCGGGATTCACCGATCATGCCGGCGCTCTCGATCAGCTTGCTCCATTCGTCGTCTTTCAGGTTTCCGGTTCTCAGATGCTGGGAATCTACTTTCGACTCCATCGAGAGCAGACGGTTCATCAGCTGCTCCCGCGACATCTCGAGACTGAAAATCGCAACGGCTTTGTCTTTCTTAAACGCCATATACTGCGCAATATTGAGGACAAACGCCGTTTTACCCATAGACGGACGTGCCGCAATCAGGATAAAGTCAGAGTTCTGCAGACCCGATGTCTTGTAGTCCAGATCCGTGAATCCGGTCGGAATACCCGTGACATTTCCCTTCGTCTTCGATGCACGCTCGATGTTCTCCAGCGTATTGATGACAACCTGGCGGATCGGCATGAAGTCTCCGGAATTCCGCTGGCCCAATAACTGGAACATCTTCTTTTCCGTCTCCTCCATGATGACTTCCACCGGCTCTTTGTTCAGATAGCAGTCATTCTCTATCTCTTCTGTCAGCTTAATGAGACGGCGCAGCACCGCTTTCTCGCTGACGATGTTCGCATAATGGCGCACATTCGCCGAAGTCGGCACCGCATTTAAAAGATCGCGGACAAACTCCATCGAACTGATCTCCGGCGGAACATCCTTTTCACGCAGGCGGTTCTGCAGGGTGACCAGATCGACCGGTTTTCCCTCATTGAACAGCTCCACCATGGCATCAAAAATGACGCCGTACTGGTGCTGGTAAAAATCGTCGCTCGTCAGGATTTCCGATGCCGCCATGATGGCTTCGCGCCCCATCAGCATGGAACCGATGACCGACTGCTCCGCCTCGATGCTGTGCGGAAGGATTCGTTTAATCAGTGCTTCTTCCATAGAATTATGCTTCTTTTACGATAACTTTCAGCTTTGCAGTTACTTTGGTATGCAGGCGGATCGGCACTTCTGTCGTTCCAAGAACCTTGATCGGGTTCGGAAGCTGCATTTTCTTTTTGTCGATGTCGTATCCGAGCTGCTCTTTTGCTGCCTCAGCGATCTCTTTTGCCGATACACTTCCGAATACTTTTCCGCCCTCGCCGACTTTGATTGCTACGGTAACCTGTTTGTCCTCAATCTCTTTCGCGAAAGCCTGTGCCTCAGCGAGCTGCTCTGCTGCCACTTTGTCCTCGTGTGCTTTCTGGAGTTTCAGCTCATTCAGGTTTTTTGCGGTTGCCTCGATGCCGAGTTTTTTCGGCAGAAGCATGTTTCTTGCATATCCGTCACTTACGTTTACAGTCTGTCCTTTTTTACCAAGTGCTTTTACGTCTTCCAGTAAGATAACTTTCATATCAGATTTCTCCTCCATCCTGCATTTCTGTTAAGGTTGATTTTAGGAGGCTGCGCGCCCCCTCCAGATCGACGGTCTCAAGCTGGCATCCTGCCATATTCAGATGACCGCCGCCGCCCATCCGCTCCATGATGATCTGTACATTGACCTCATCGATCGCGCGGGCGCTGATATAGATCACGCCTTTGTACTCAGTCAGTACAAAGGACGCCTTGACACCGACAATGTTCAGCAGCTCGTTCGCCGCTTGTGCTCCGACCACCGTCGGGCTGTCCACATAGTCGCTCGGGCATTCGGAAATCGCGAACTGGCCGCGGAACAGCTCCGCATTGCGGATCGTCTCTCCTCTTGCCTTGTAATCGTTCATATCCTCACGGAACAGCTTGCGCACACGCGTCACATCCGCACCGCAGCGGCGCAGGAACGCTGCCGCCTCGAACGTGCGGACACCTGTTTTCTGCATAAAGTTGTCGGTATCGATCATGATGCCAGCATAGATGCTGTCCGCCTCCACGTTCCGGATGCGGATTCCCTCGGTAAAATACTGGAGAATCTCGGCAACCATCTCGCTCGCGGATGATGCATACGGCTCAATATAGGAAAGCACCGAGTTGCGGATCGTATCGCTTCCCTGCCGGTGATGATCCAGCACGACGATCATTTTCGCCATGTACAGCAGATCCTCACACTGTGTGATGCTCGGCTTGTTCGTATCGACCACAACGAGCAGCGTGTTGTCGTCCATGATCTCTTTCGCCTCATGGTTGTTGACAAACATGTCCGCCTCATAATCCTGGTTGTCGCGGAACGTATTCATCAGCGGAATGATCGAGCTGGTCGGGTTGTCGATGACGATGTACGCTTTTTTATTCAGCGTTTTCGCCGCACGGTAGATACCGATGGCCGCACCGAACGAATCGGCATCCGGCAGGCGGTGTCCCATGACAACGACCTTCTCTTTCGTGTTCATAAACTCTTTCAGCGCGTGCGCCTTGACGCGGGCTTTGACTCTCGTATTCTTTTCCACAGCCTGCGTTTTTCCGCCGAAATACTGAATCTTCGAACCGTCCTTTAAAACGACCTGATCGCCGCCCCGGCCAAGAGCCAGGTCGATCGCGATTTTCGCATACTCGGAGTTTTTCGCAAACGATCCAGCATCTGCTCCGATACCCATACTGATTGTGACCGCCATCTCGTTTCCGATGTTGATGGTCTTGACGTCCTCGAGGATATCGAACTTTTTCTCTTTCAGTTCATTTAACGAACTCCGGCGCATGACCACGATGTATTTGTCGTTCTCATACCGCTTCACCAGTCCGTCGAGATCGTTGAAATATTTGTTGATCTTTCGCTCGACCAGTGCGGTCAGAAGGGAACGGCGGACCTCCTCGACGCTCTCCAGCGCCTCGTCGTAGTTGTCCAGATACAGAAGACCGGTGACCATCGTTTCGTCCTCGAATTTCCGCATATACTCGCGGAGCTCCGTCTCATCGAACAGATACAGTGCCTGAATAAAATAGCCTTTGATATCTGTGTTGATCATCTCCGAATTCTGGATCAGCTCGTCGATGCAGACGCTTTTTACATGGGCACGGAAATTCTTTTCGCCGTAAGCCACGTTGATGTCGGTCTCCTCCTCATTTTTCGGTAGCCGCTCGACCGTCAGCTCCGGAAAAATGGTGGCGATACATTTATGATACTGTGTATCCTTCCCTGTGATTTTTGTAAACTCTTTGTTGACCCAGAGAAGTTTTCCCTGCGAATCCATAACGGCATAGGGCAGCGCCAGTTCCTGGATCAGATGCTTCTGAACCTGGCCGTATTCGGTCGCAAAGGTAATCAGCTCGTTGATCACCTGCGGACGCTGTCTGTAATAGAGAACTGCGGCTGCGATCACATAGACTGCAAAAAACAGCGTGAACCACATTCCTGCCATCACATCCACAAAATACATGCCGATATTCATCACAAGCATCAGGATGGACAAAATCAGCGGCCATCGAAGATAGCTCCGCAATTGGCCGCTCAACTTCATTTTGCTTTTCATTTCCTAACACCTTTCCAACGTTGCGTGTTGTATTTCGCTCCTGTCCTTCCGATTATACCACTTTGACCTGTACTTTGGCAACAAGATACTTCTGGATACAAAAAAGGTACCCGCCCTTTTCGGGCAGATACCTCCATTTATTTACCGATTCAAAATGAACGTTCGGACAGTGCTTAGCGCAAGTCAGAATCAATCATCTACGTACGGCATAATAGCCATATGTCTTGCTCTCTTAACGGCTACTGTTACTGCTCTCTGATGTTTTGCGCAGGTTCCAGTTACACGTCTCGGCAGGATTTTACCACGCTCGGATACATATTTTTTCAGTTTAGCTGCATCCTTGTAGCTGATCTCTTCTCCACCACAGAAAACACAAACTTTTCTTCTTCTGCGGGCCGGTCTTCTGGAAGCTGGTCTTTCACTATTATTATAAGCCATGATCAATCTCTCCTTTTCTATCAATTAAATGGCAATTCTTCGTCAATGCCATCGGGAATATTCATAAAACCATCGGCGCTGCCCAGGTCAGATGTATTCGCGGACGGAGCCGGATTGTTATGCTGCGGTGCGGAGTATCCTCCGTTGTTTCCACCTGCATTTTTGCTCTCTGCAAACTCCTGCTCTTCTACAACTACGTCTGTCGTGTAGACCTTCTGGCCTTCACGGTTGGTGTAGCTTCCGGTCTGAATGCGGCCGGTGATGGCGATCTTCGTTCCCTGACGCAGGTATTTCTCTGCAAATTCTGCCTGGCGGCCGAAAGCAACGCATCCGATAAAGTCTGCGGTTGCGGAATCGCCGTCTCTGCGGAATCTGCGGTCAACAGCCAGTGTATAACGGGCTACCGCTGTGGAGTTCTCTCCAGCAGAGTATCTGACATCGGGATCTCTGGTCAATCTTCCCATCAATATAACTTTATTCATTCGCTTACCTCTTAAGCTTCCTTTTTAACGACTAAGTATCTCAGTACGTTATCCATAATACGCATATGGCTCTCGATCTCTGCCGGAGCTGTTGCGTCTGCTTCAAACTGAATAAAGTAGTAATATGCTTCACGCATATGCTGAATTTCGTATGCAAGGCGTTTTTTGCCCCACTCTTCTACTTCGCCAACTGTTCCGCCGTAACGGGTTACATAACCTTTGGCTTTCTCAACTACAGCTGCGCGTTCCTCTTCTTCAAGTTTTGCATTCACAACCAGTGCTAATTCGTACTTGTTCATGCTTTACCTCCTTTTGGACTTTTTGGCACCCCATTTTCATTATGGGGAGCAAGGAATTATTTTTATACGTCACAATTTGTTATTTTAACATAAAAAAGGGCTTATAGCAAGCCCTTTTTCGCGTGTTTTCTTGTTTTTTTCACGATATTACGCATCTTTTTTTCGTAATCCGCGGGTGTTTTTCTCGACCAGCTTGCGTGCTACCATGATCTGGTGGCCGCAGCCGGTGCATTTGAGACGGAAATCTGCGCCGACACGCAGGATTTCCCACTCGCTGCTGCCGCACGGATGCGGCTTTTTCAGTTTTACAATATCGCCTACTTCGTAATGTTCTGCCATGTTTTTCCGCCTTATTTTTATATTTCCTGACACTTTCCGAGATTTTTTCTCAAGGTTCTCTCTGTATCATCAGAGCCGCACCTCCATTTTTCACAGCTCTGAAGTTTCACACCCGGATACTGCCGAGCACCTGTCCGATCGGCTGCTGGATCAGAAGATCTGCGTTGTTGTCCATCGGTGTTGCACCTTTATTAATCAGGACCAGTGCATCGCCCCGAAAATACTGGAGAAGACCTGCTGCCGGATACACAGCAAGCGACGTTCCGCCGACGATCAGAAGATCGGCGGCCGCAATCGCGCGGATCGCACCGTCGAGCACTTTCTCATTCAGACTCTCCTCGTAGAGTACGACATCCGGTTTGATCATGCCGCCGCATTTTTCACATCTTGGAACGCCGCTGCTCTTTCTCACCAGCTCTGTATCGCAGGCTGCCCCGCATTTCATGCAGTAATTGCGGTGTGTGCTTCCGTGCAGTTCATACACTACTTTACTTCCCGCCGCCTGATGCAGTCCGTCAATGTTCTGCGTCACAATCGCTTTTAATTTTCCCGCCGCTTCGAGCTCTGCAAGTTTCTTATGCGCCGCGTTCGGTTCTGCGCCGACCGGAAGCATTTTGTCGCGGTAAAAAGCATAAAACTTTTCCGGGTACCGCAGGAAATAGCTGTGGCTTAAAATTGTCTCCGGCGGAACGTCATACTTCTGATGATAAAGGCCATCCACGCTCCGGAAATCCGGAATCCCGCTCTCCGTGGACACGCCCGCGCCGCCGAAGAATACGATATTTTCATGCGTATCAATCAATCTCTGCAGTTCTTCGATTTTTCTTTCCTCTTCCATCTGTCATTCCTCCTCCTGACCAATCATTACCGGTTCCGCCGCACGCCCAGAACGACGAACCGTCCAGTCGTATCGCTCGCCGCACAGGTGGACAGCACAATAATATGGCTGTTTTCATCCATCTCCGGCTGCTCCACCGGGATCTCTGACCGCGCCGCCATGGTATTCAGATACTGTACAAACGCTTCACCCCCGCCGGAATACAGCGTGTAGACATCACTGTCTGCCTCCGTATAAAAGGCAGAAAAAATCTGGTACACATCGTTTGATTCCGGCGTCAGCATCCAGAAATAGACGCTGTCCCTATATTTTTCCTGCTCCTTCATCTGTTTCAACTTTCCGAACATGGAGAGATTCTTCATATTATGACCGTAAACGATTGTGTTTCCATCACTGAAATCATCCTGATTCTGGTAATCGAGGAAAATGGAACCCGCAAAGTTGCTCGTTCCCTCGTACGTCGTATGAAGATACGTATCATTGTCCGGCCCCTGTACGACCGGGTAACTGATGTCGAGAGCTTCAATATAAAGCCATCCCTTCACATCCGGGTTAATCGCTTTTAAGGATTCAAAATCGACGGCAAGCGGCGGTTCTGTCGGATACGACAGTGGTTCTGGCTCCGGTTCGGAAGGCTCCGCCGGTTCGGATTCCGCCTGCGGCTCCTCTGTTTTCGTCGGTGCCGGTGTCTCCGGTGTTTTTGTAATTTCCGTCGTATACTGCTGCAGATCCCGGTATTCATCCGTGCCGGTCTTGTAATCCAGGTAAATGCCGATCAGCTTGTACCCGGAAAAGCAGAAAACAGCAAGTGCCGCTAAAAATACCAGAGTCCAAAGCGGATTGCCGCGTTTTTTCTGTTTCTTTTTCTGTTTTCCCATGCGTCTCCTTTATCACTTTTTTACTGTCTGCGCTGTTTTCCGGAAGCGCTCTGAATTTGTCTCAATTATAAGCGTGCCCCTTTCTTTTGTCAACTTATGCCCCCGGAAAAGGATTGCACCCGCCCCCATCTTATGATAGACTAAAAGTCGACTGACAAGTCACTTGTGAATACAGTAACACACCACATACATGAGGAGGAATTCCATATGCGAACAATCAAAAAAGTCGCCTCGCACATCTTCATTGATGGCTTCGGCGGCATGACGCAGGGTCTTTTTGCAACCCTGATTATCGGTACGATGATTCAGCAGATCGGTCTTCTGATCGGCGGTTCGACCGGAAATGTGATCTATCTGCTTGGAAAAGCTGCCGCAGCCCTGACAAGTGCCGGTATCGGTGTCGGCGTGGCAGTGAAATATGGGGAAAGCCCGCTTGTCACGGTTTCTGCAGCCGTCGCCGCTATGGTCGGCGGTTATGCCGGCAAGATCACCGGCGGCACATTCTTTGTGGACGGAAATGCCGTTCTGGCAGGACCTGGCGAACCGCTCGGCGCTTTCATCGCAGCTTTCGCAGGCATCACCTGCGGCCATCTGGTTTCCGGCAAGACCAAGGTTGATATCATCGTGACACCGGTCATCACCATCGGAGCCGGTTCCGTTGTCGGACTGCTCGTCGGACCGCCGATCTCCCATATGATGACAGGCCTTGGAAGCATCATCAACTGGGCAACGGAACAGCGGCCGTTCATCATGGGCATCGTTGTTTCGGTCGTCATGGGTATGGTTCTGACACTGCCGATCAGCTCCGCTGCACTCGGCATCATTCTGAATCTTTCCGGTCTTGCCGCCGGTGCCGCAACGATCGGCTGCTGCTGCAACATGGTCGGATTCGCGGTTGCAAGTTATCGGGAAAACAAATTCGGCGGCCTTGTCGCACAGGGTCTTGGAACCTCGATGCTTCAGGTGCCGAACATCATGCGTCATCCACTGATCTGGCTGCCCGTCATCTTCTCGAGTGCGATTTTAGGACCCGTCTCCACAATCCTCGCCAATATGCAGAATAATGCAACGGGAAGCGGCATGGGTTCCGCAGGTCTTGTCGGACAGATCACAACGTATCAGACGATGATCGCTTACGATGATCCGAAGCTCGTCATCATCAAAATCATTCTGCTCCACTTCGTGCTTCCGGCTGTGATCACCTTGTTCTTCTCAGAGGTATTCCGCAAGGCAAACCTGATCAAATCCGGCGATATGGCTTTGAATCTGTAATCTGTATTTTTAAAAGGGAATGGAACTGCGCATCCGGCAGCTCCATTCCCTTTTTTATCCACATTTCTCTTCTGATTTTTTCTGTTTTTACACCGTTTCTTCTGCGTTTTCCGCATTTTCCACTGCCGCGGCCGATTCAACTTCAGCTGCCGCTTCTTCTGTCTCCGTTTCTTCCCCCGGCCGCACACGGTGTGCCTCTACCATTGGCTCAATGGTCTGTGCCATCAGCAGATGGATCATGTCAAGGCTCCGCTCGCGGAACCGCGACGGCAGAAGCGGTGCAATCGCCACATCCGTCACGAGGGATTCAAGGCCCTCGATAATCAGATCCTTGCCCGGCGTCTCATTCCACTCCAGTCTGATCCGCTCGAAATCACGCTGGAAAATGATTTTGACCCTCCGTCTTGCGGCCTCTTCCAGAAATGCAAACTCAAGCTTCAGCACCAGTTCGCCGTCTTCATTCTCCGCAAACTGTCCCGTCGTTCCGAGCAGATACGATTCCTCGTTTTCCACCCATTCTACAACTTTGGACCCCGTAAGACCGATCTCAATGCGCTGTGTTTTTTCTCCCTCGGTCAGCTTGACAAAGAAACGGCCTTTTTCATAGAAGAAACCGATGCGGCAGATGCCGTCGGAAAAGTTGTTGTGGAAGACCTGCAGCGTCAGCGGAAACATGCCGACATGCGTGTCCTCCATTTTATATTCTTTTCCGTGCAGAAGCTGCGCCATGTCGATCTGACGCGGTGTTCCGCTGTTCCGCGGCCCCGGTGTTCTCCGCTTCCAGCCGCCGCGCAGGATTCTTCCCGGTGTCTCTTTCGCGCCCTCCAGATCACGGCAGGTCTGCACCAGCTTCTGATATGCCATCGGGCTTTCCGCCTCGCCGGATTTCAGCTCTGCACCAAATTCCGCACCGAAATACTTCCGCACAATGTCAAGCATCTCACACGTCTGGAACAGCTCATTGCTGCCAGCATTCGTCACAATCACCACGCCGGTATCCGGATAACCGAGCACGTTCTGCCCCAGCATGCCATTGAACGCAAAGCTGCCCGGCCGCTCCTCCATCCAGACCTGGTAACCATAGCCATATTTTCCCATCTTTTCCGGCGGTGTCGCATGAACGGAGGTGGACGCTGCGACCCATTCCGCCGGGACGATCTGTTTTCCTTCGAATTTTCCGCCGTTCACGTACATCACCCCGAGCTTGGCCGCGTCCTCCGGGCACAGGAAGAGGCCCCAGCCGCCTTTCGTAATCCCTGCCGGGCAGCTCTCCCAGAAAACTTTCCGGATGCCGAGAGGCTCAAACAGACGCGGCCGCAGGTAATCTACCATTTTCATGCCGGTGCGCTCCTGTATGATTGCAGACAGCAGATACGTGTTCATACTGTTGTACTCAAACGCTTCGCCCGGCGTTCCCTTGACCGGCGCATTTAAGAAGCTGTCCACCCAGTCGTTGCCGGAAACAACGCCCATCTCGTTGAACTGTACGCCGCTCTTCATCGTCAGAAGATGCTTCACGGTCAGATTCGGGCGCAGGATCTTCTGCAGCAGACCGTTTCGTTTTTCAAAAATATCATAGACGTTCTCGTCCAGGGAAAGTTTTCCTTCACTGATCAGAAAACCAGCCGCCATGCCAGTGATGCTCTTACACATAGAATACGTCGCATGCCAGATGCCGCTGCGGTATGGGGCGAAATTGCATTCGCAGATGACATGTCCGTTCCGCAGGACCAGCAGATGATGCATGTCCGTATGGCGCGCAGCGGCGAGCTCACGAAGCATCTGCGTCAGCTTTTCCGATGAGATGCTCTCGCTCTCCGGCACCACGCGCGGAAAATACGTTTCCGGAGATGCAAAATCCCCGAACGCTTCCTTCTGCGGCGCAAAGTCCGTCTTTCCCATATGTCCTGTCGTCCCACTCATAAATCCCCAGATCATTTCCATTGCGGTTAACTGTTCTTTCGCTGCCATGTACGATGCCTCCTGTCTCATGCGGTTGGATTTCCCTGTTTTTCCAGTTTTCCTCATTATATCCAGATTCCTTGAAAATCGCAATGCTTCTTCTGATAAAAAAGAACCGACATAGAAATCTGTATTTCAATTTCTGCCGGTTCTTTTCCGTGTGTGATTTTTTTATTTTACTTTAGCTTACTCATTCCAGAGTTTCATACGCTCCTGATAATTCTGCGTGATAACTTTTTCTACATCTTCCAGTCCTGCGTCATTCATTTCGGAAATCATCTTGTCGTACTCTTCCATTGCCGCATCGTGGCTGTCTGCATTCACAATCTTCGGATATTCCTGATCGTAGATATCCTGGATTTTCTGCCATTTCAAGCCATCCGGAGTGCTTCCTGCCGGGGTAAGGCCTGCAAATTCTGCGGTATCCCATCTGTCGTTCTCACCAAAGTGATTCATAGCCACCTGCCGGGTCTCTTTTACTTTATACTGTGATACATCGTATGGAGTTCCGTCTGTACCATTTCCGTTCTTTACAAACCAGGTCCATTTGCGGACGCCGGTATCCAGTTTTGTTTTGTCAAAATCCGTCTGGAATCCTTCAATCAGATCATCGTTCGGAACGTGTTTTCCATCTTCCATATTCCAGTTGGTTCCCTCAATACCCCACATCAGAAGATACTGTCCTTCTTCGCTTGCAAGGTAGTTGATCATCTTCATGGCTGCTTCCGGATTTTTACAATTCTTGGTGATCGCGATTGCATCCCAGCCAAGTGTACTTCTTCCGGAGTAAGTAGTTTCATCTGCACTGATTCCGTTTCCAAGGATTTTATAGGAATAGAATTTTGCATCTTCTCCTACAGAAGAAGCAAGTGCTGTATTTGCTGCATCGGTATCCCAGTAGGAAGCAAAGGTACTGAATACGTTGCCTGCAGACAGTTTCTGCGTCCACTGATTTTTCTTGTTGACAACCCACTCTTTGTCCAGAAGGCCTTCGGTATACAGTTCATTGGCAAAGGACATCATCTCTTTGAAGTTTGGTGCTTTGGCAACATGTTCCAGATTGTCCCCATCCTGATAATATGTTTTCAGACCATACATTCCTTTTAATGTTCCATCGTAGTTTTTGGATTCTGCATCAAAGGTAATGGCAATACTCTCTTTTCCGTCAATGGTCGGATGAAGTTCTTTGAATTTCTTACAAATGTCAATATACTCTTCCTGTGTAAATGGCTCATCGCTGTCTGCGCGGTCTTTTCCAACGATTTCGCACAGATAATCATAGCGCATCAGAACACCGGCTACCGGATCCGGATCTTCTCCGTACCAGTTATTCAGATAGTAATTTTTTCCATCGGTATAACGACTCTTGTTTAAGGTTTCCCCGTACATCTCTTTTACATCCGGGCCGTACTCATCGATCAGATCATTCAACGGAAGCAGTGCGCCTGCCTCAATGTAACGGTTTACAATATCATTTCCACGATCCATCAGGACGATATCCGGGTAATTCTGACCGGTCAGCATCAGGTTCAATTTTTCCAGCGGATCTCCGGTTGGATTTTCTACCTGAATTTTGACACCTGTTTTTTCCTCAATTGCTTTTGCAACTGGATCATCAAAGGTATTGCTTCCGGAGTTTTTGTCAAAGATAGAAATCGTAACTCCGTCTGTTGATACCTCGCCCGATGCAGATGATGCACTGCCGGATGCAGTACTTGATGATGTACTGCCATTTGATCCGCATCCTGCAAGCATTCCCGCTGCCATCAGGACACTCATCGCCATTGCGATACTTTTTTTAAACTTCATTTTCTTTTCCTCCTTCTATCATCAGCTCTTTACAGATCCGAGCATGATTCCTTTAACAAAATATTTCTGAATAAACGGATAAACCATGATAATCGGAATGGTCGCAATCATCGTAGCAGCCATTCGAATGCTGTCCGGTGTAATGGTCTGTGACGCCTGATTTGCCGCCTGGTTCGCTGATGAAGTCTGATACTGATTCAGAATTTCAACCAAAATGGACTGCATTGTTTTTAAAGACTGTGCATTCGTAAACAAATATGCATCGAACCAAGAATTCCAATGTGTAATTGCAACAAACAGTGCAATAGTCATAATAATCGGCTTGGACAATGGAATTACCATTTTAAAGAAAACTGTCAGATCATTTGCTCCGTCAATTTTCGCCGATTCAAAAATCTCTGCCGGCATTCCCTCTATATAATTCTTTACCAGAATCATATTATAAACACTTACCAGGTTCGGGAAAATAAATACAATGAAATTATTCAGCATTCCAAGGCTCTTTAATACCATATAATACGGAACCATTCCGCCGCCAAAATACATGGTGAAGATAAAGAACAGGTTCAGCTGTTTCCGGAACAGCAGCTCTTTTCTGGAAAGCACATAGGCAAGTGCTGTCGTGACAAGGACCGCCAGCGGTGTACCAATTGCAGTACGAAGTACAGTGATCAGAATGCCATGCAAAAATGTGGCACGTCCCAGAATATCTTTATAACTTGCCAGACTCAGTTTTCTCGGCAGAAAGTAGAGCCCGCCGCGCAGTGCATCGGTTGCATCGTTAATGGATACCACAAAAATGTTCCAGAACGGATACACACAGATCACAGTAACTAACACCAGAAAAACCACTTTGAAAATATCAAGAAACCAGTCACTGGCACAACGTTTTCTTTTGATTTTAATTGCTTTTTCTCTCATTTTCCTTCCTCCTAAAACAGTGCCGTATTATCATCACTGAATTTCTTCGAAAGTGCATTTGCACTGATGACCAGAATGAAGGAGACTGCGGATTTAAAGAATCCTACTGCAGTACCGTAAGAATACATTCCGTTTTTCAGACCATAGCGGTATGCATACGTATCAAGTACATCAGAATAATTTAAAATAGCATCATTAGACATCAACAGCTGCTGCTCATATCCTGTATTCAGAACACCTCCGATTGCCAGAATCAGAAGAATCATAATGGTCGGCTTTAATGCCGGAAGTGTGATATGCAGAATCTTCTGCATTCTCGTCGCACCATCCACATCCGCTGCTTCATACATATCCTGGCTGATGCCGGAGATTGCCGCCATATAGATAATCGCATTGTATCCAAGTACCTTCCACGCATTTGCGATCGCGATGATCCACCAGAAATATGGTCCTTTCTGGAAAAACAGAATCGACTCATCGGTTAATCCGAAGAATTTTAACAGATTGTTGATGACGCCGTCTGAAGAAAGGAATGTAAGGAAAATGTTTGCCGCAATAACCCAGGAAATAAAATAGGGAATATAAGATGCGGTCTGTACAAATTTCTTTGCCTTCTGGTTTCGAACTTCATTCAGGCAAAGCGCCAGAATGATTGGCAGCGGGAATGAGAATAACAGTGTCAGTAAGCTGGTTGCCAGTGTGTTTCTCATGATTTTTGTGAAATCTGTGGAAAAGAAATACTTGAACCAGTCAAGACCGACAAACTGCGAATTCGCCATATCCGCAAAATAGCCGCTACCCTGCGGCGTGTAGTTGATGAAGGACATATACAGTCCTGTCATTGGTGCATAGCAGATCAGAATGACCCATACCAACGATGGAATCAGCAGTAAAAACAGATATTTCTGTTTCCAGAACCGTTCCGCGAGGCTTTTTTTGTGCTTTGCATGCACGTTTTCTTTTTTCATGCCTTCTCCTTCTTTCTTCTTTTTGTTCATCTTGTACACTCTTGCTGTCTATGTTTCCATTCTAATGGATAGTCTGTCCTGCAACAATCTCACTTTTTTATGATTTCTATCTCGATTTAACGGAGTTTTATAATTCTCTTTTTTATTCTGTTGTTTTCTTACGATTTCTGTCAATATCTAACGAAACAGAAACCGGCTGACGGGCAAAATCACCTTTATCAGCCGGTTTCTGTTTCCTTTTCTATGCAAACAATACGAAGTTATTTCTGCTTTGTTGATTTTTTATTCGTTTACTGGAATTCTGACAGAAACTGTCGTTCCATATCCTTCCTGGCTTTCTATTCGGACACCATAATTCTCTCCATAAGCCAGACGAACCCTGTTTGCAACATTTCTCAGTCCATATCCTTCCTCTGAGCGCCGCAGAGAACTTCGCAGTTTAATCAGTTTTTCCGCCTCGATTCCACATCCATCATCTGTCACCTGGAATACCACATCCCTTTCTTCTTTTTGAATTCTGACCGCAATGTGGAGAACTTCTTCCTCTTTTCTCGCATGGTGAATGGCATTTTCAACCAGCGGCTGCAGAAGAAGTTTAATGGTTCGATATGTCAGTACTTCTCTTGCAATCTCATACTCCACCTGTACGCTGTCCCGAAAACGCATCTGCTGGATTTTCAGATAGCTCTGCAGCAGTTCCACTTCTTCCTGGATGGAAAGCACCTGTTTTCCCTTATTCAGGGAAATCCGGTAGAAGCTGGACAAATTTTTGACCGCCTGCATCGTCTGTTTTCCACCTTCCCGCATCGCCAGTGCTGAAATAACCGCAAGTGCATTGTAAAGAAAGTGCGGATTGATCTGTTCCTGCAGCAAATTCAGTTCGCTCGTCTGAATCCGGATTTTCTTTTCGTAATTTTCCCGAATTAGCTCCTGAATCTGATCACTGAGCTGATTAAACGCCAGCCCGATCTGTCCGATCTCATCTTCTCCCATATTTTCCAGACGGTAATCAAATTCTCCCTGTCCCATCCGTTTTGCTGCATACACCACTTTCTGCACCCGCGTGGAAAGCCATCTTGTGTAACAGATAATGCAGAGAAATACCATAGCCGCGCTGCAGAGGATCAGGAACATCATCCTTCTTGAAACAGCTTTTGCGTCTTTTAAAACCGTCTCCTTATCCGAAATCACAAGAATTTTTGTTCCGAAAACTCCGCTCTGGATATTTCCGATTTTTGAAATACCGTCACGCTCAAACTCAATCTGCGCTTTCTGCTCCAGATCCTCTTCCGGCATTCTGGTCCGGATCGGAAGGCCTGCCATTTCCGGTTCGGAAGCAGCCAGAATATATCCTTTTTGATCCACCAGATAAATTTCATCGGTGGAATTTATTGTTTCGAGGAGGGGCTGTATCTGCTGATTTTCAATCTGTAACGACAGTACGCTCTTCATCCCGCCCTGTGGATAAAAATTCATCAGACGATTCATATGAAATGCTTTTCCGTCTCCAGATGTCCCACAGAATACCGTTTCCCCTATCGCATCAAATGTCAGCACACGTTCCCTCCGATCTAGATCCTGCATGGAATAAAAATAATAATTATCCTGCGGAAGCGTTTCATTGTTGCTGTAAAAACAGATTTTGTAAATTCCTGCATTCATCAGACAGATTTCGCTGAGCTTCTTATCAATATAGTAAAACATATCTTCATAAGAATCGTTGCTGTAATCCTGAAACAAATATCCGCTCAGCATCTGATCCACATACAGCACCTCCAGAATTGTTTCGTAAGGCTCGACCATCGTAGAAAAATTTTTTTCAATTCGTTCTGCTTCCTGTTCTGCACTCTGATATGCTTCAGTAAGAAGCACGTTCCTTGTTTTTCCATAACTGTACCAGGTAACACACAGCATTGGAATCAGTGCCAGTACCAGATAGCCGATCACCAGTTTAAACTGAAAACTCCGATTTTTATACCATTTTACGATATTCATTTGGTGTCACTCCAAATCTTTTCTGAAAAACAACGCCAAAGTAAGAAACATTTTCATATCCAACCGCCAGACTCACTTCCCGTACTTTATTTTTCTTATTCTTTAACAGTTCCGCCGCCCTCTGCAGACGCATTTCCGTATTGTATTCCAAAATCGTTTTTCCTGTTGCCTCTTTAAACAGGCTCCTCAGATAATTCGGAGACAAACCGACCTCCGCGGCCAGCTTCTCGATATCTGCGCTTTCCGAGCAGTGCTCCTGAAGATATGTTTTTACCTGATAAACGGCATAGTAATTTGGATTTTGATTCTGTTCTTCAAAAAATGCCAACATCCGTTCCAGATACTGCTTCATCTTTTCCCGCATCTGATAACTGTTGTTTGCTTCAAAAATTTCATTTTCTCTCAAAATTTTTTCTGCTTCCATCCAGTTTTCCAGCAGTTCATCGCTCAAAACAAGACGGTTCCATAGATACATATAGAGATTATAAACTTCTCCCGCAAATGTTTTCGGCGCAAGCCCCTTTAGCTGTTGAAAATAATCTTTCATGGTCTGCAGCGTTTCCTGCTTTTTCCCGCTGCTGACCAGACGACAGATTTCTTCTCTCCGCTCCTTCTGTTCCCGGAAATGATATGCTTTTTCCTCTTCCGTTTCTTTTTCATCTGCACAGAAAAGTTCCGGTGGATCCATATGAAATGCCAGAACACAACAGTTCCGAAGTTTTTCCGCCTTTTCGTACAGGCAGTCAGCTGTCCATGCTCCACTGCACCATCCAACGGCTCTCGGTGCGTCTTCTTTCAAATCATTCCAGATCTGAAATGCCGTATCTTTCACCGACAGATACCCCGCCAGCAGCAGAATGCTGATCCGTTCCGTTTTGCTGATGTAACGGATGCCCTTGTATTTTTCCTGAATTTGGCTACAGATGTTTTCTTCCGTTTTTCCATAAACCGCTATGATTCCAAACCTGCACTCTTCCAGTTCTTCTCCAAATACACCACGGAAATTTTTCCGTAAAAGCTCTGTTTCCTGTTTTTCCCGCAAAGCCATTTCCAGCAACTGCTTCGCCGCCGTTTTCCGCGACCAGTCTGCTATCTCACTTTTCTCCAATTCACTTCTCACTTTTTTCAGACATGCTTCTACTTCTTCAATCGTAAATGGCTTTAAAAGGTAATCCACGGCATTCACCTGAAAAGCGGAATGGATATAGGAAAAATCATCATATCCTGTCAGAAAAACAATTTTGCATGGATACCCCCGGCGTACGATCGTCTCTGCCAGTTCAATTCCACTCATTCCTGGCATCTGAATATCCGTAATCACAATATCTGCCATATTTTCTTCCAGGCACTCCAGTGCCCTTCTGCCATTGCGCGCGGTAAATACTCTGGAAATCCCGTTCTTTTTCCAGTCAATATAATCCCGCAATGTCTCCAGTTCAATTTCTTCATCTTCTACAAGAAGAACGCGATACATTTTCTCCCTCCTGTTTCCAGTTGCTCCTGCAGTTTTCTTCTCCTGCTGCTTTTCATTTCTGTCTTTTTACTGCAGAAGTTCAATCATATACGCCTCATACGGCTGTAACTTCCACACTTCTTTTGTGAGACTTTCTGTATCATTATGAATCAGAACCGTTCCTTTTGTCAAATCATATCGGGCTTTCATCTCTGCCGCGGTATCCCGGAAATTGCAGAGCACAATCAGCTTTTTCTCTCCCAGATTTCTCTCATAAGCAAAAATATCCGGATTTTCTTCCTCAATCAGACGGAAATCCCCATAAACAAGAGTGTCATTTTTCCTACGCAGCGCAATTAGTTTTTGATAGAAATAGAAGAGGGAATCCGGATTTTTTCTGCTGTTTTCCACATTGATCTCCTCGTAATTCTGATTTTCCGCCATCCACGGTGTTCCCGCTGTAAATCCGGCGTGTTTTTCCGCATTCCACTGCATTGGCGTCCGCGCATGGTCCCGGCTGTTCCGTGCAAGATAGGTACGAATTTTTTCTTCCTCCCAGCCTTCTTTTTTACGGTCTTCGGCAAAATTTACAGACTCGATATCCTGATAGTCATCGATCCGAAGCCCTGACACATTTGTCATACCGATTTCTTCCCCCTGGTAAATATAAGGAGTTCCTTTCATCCCATGGAGAAGGACAGCCAACATTTTTGCTGATTTTTCCCGATACGGTTCCCTGTCATTTCCAAAGCGCGATATGACACGCGGAAAATCATGGTTTCCCCAGAACAGACTGTTCCATCCTTTTTCTTCCAGTCCCGTCTGCCATTTTTCAAAGAGCTGCTTCAGTTGCGGCAGCGTATACGGTTTCGGATCCCAGTTTCCACTTCGGATGCCGTCGATTCCCATCAGTTCAAACTGAAAAATCATACTGAGCTCCTGGCTTTCCGGATCAGAATACTGCTGTGCCATTTCTACCGTAGCACCTCCGGTTTCCCCCACTGTCAGGATCTGTTCTGATTTTCCATACGTATTCTGATTCATTTCCATTAAGTATGTATGAATCTGCTCTGAATGAGTATCATTTCCTCCATGTCCATCTTTTACAATATTGTCAATTGCATCCAGCCGGAAACCACGGATCCCTTTATCCATCCAGAACTGGATCATCCGGTACAGCTCTTTCCGAAGCGACGGATTTTTCCAGTTCAGATCCGGCTGCATTACACTGAAACTGTGATAATAATATTCCTGAACCTCCGGCACCCATTCCCAGGTGCTTCCTCCAAAGAATGCTCCGCCGCCTTCTGGCGGCTGCTCCTTCGTTCCTTCCTTCCAGATGTAAAAATCATGGTATTTACTGTTTCGATCCTTTCTGGCTTCCAGGAACCATGGGTGCAGATGGGAACTATGATTTAAAACAAGATCCATCATGACCACAATTTCCCGCTTTTCACAGGCTGCGATCAGTTCTTCCAGCTCTTCCATTGTGCCCGCTTCTTCCATTACTTTATAATAGTCACTGACATCATATCCATTGTCGTAATTAGGAGAATCGTTAAAAGGCGAAAGCCAGATGGCTCCAACACCAAGCTCCTGCAGATAGTCCAGCTTCTGCAGAATCCCTCCAAAATCGCCGATGCCGTCTCCGTTGCTGTCACAGAAGCTTCTGGTGTAAATCTGATATACGGTTAAGCTATGCCACCACTCTCTTTTCATTTTCTGTCCTCTCTTTCTTTTTTCCTATAAGAGCAGTATAATGATATTATCTTATATTTTCTAACCTGATTTTCGTATTTAATGAAAGGATTTTGACTTTTATGAAAAAAGAACGTTCAAAAGAGCTCTTTTCTCCTGAATCTTGTTCCCCTGTTCTTTCTGGCGGAATCCGGGATTTTACCGTGCATGGAACCGAACCTGTTCCGCTCCATATCTATCATCAGGATTATGCGCATGGCGGGCTCTCTGTTCCTTTTCACTGGCATAAAGAATTAGAATGGATCTGGGTTGAAAAAGGTACTCTCACTCTGACACTGAAAACTGAAACCCGGACAATTTCCGAAGGTACTTTTCTTTTCATCAACAGTCACGAACTGCATCAGCTCTGCAGCATTGGAACTACCCCTTCGATTCACCATGCCCTTGTATTTCTTCCAGAAATTCTCTCATGTGCCTATCTGGATTCCTGTGAAGCAGACTGGATTCGTCCGCTGCTCTCTCATCAACTGCTTCTTCCGGCTTTTCCATTGGAAGAGCTTTCTGCTGCTGAAGCCTCCTCTCAGACACAGAAAACATTTGTACTGACATTATCTGAGCTTTTCCAGGAAATCCTGTATGCATACGATACCAAACCCATCGGCTGGTTTCTTCTGATCAAAAGTGACATGTATCGGATTCTTGCACTTCTGGCGCAATACCAGCTTTTTCTTCATCCGGAACCCCTCTGCACTCGTAAAAAAGAAAGATCTGATCAGTGTAAAAAACTCTTACGTTATATTCAGGATAACTATGATTCCAAAATCCGTCTTTCAGATCTTGCTGCTATACTCAATATGAATCCACAATATTTTTGTCGTTTCTTCAAAACGCACTTTCACACAACGCCTATTTCCTATATCAACCAGTACCGCGTAACCCAAGCCGCAGATCTTCTTACCGGCAGCTCGCTTTCTATCTTGGAAATTGCTCTGCATACCGGATTTGAAAGCCCCAGCTATTTTGCCAGCATTTTCCGCCGGACTTTTGGTATGTCACCGGAAGAATATCGAAAAGCCATGCCCTGACCCGGCAAATTTTTTCCTTCTGAATGCACGACAACACAAATCTCAAAAATTTTTGATTTTTTTTCAAAAAACACTTGCCAAACTCGTTTTCTTATGATAATATACTACTTGTCGCTGAGCAAAAATCACGGCAGACAAATCAAAAACTTCGGCTCCGTGGTCAAGCGGTTAAGACATCGCCCTTTCACGGCGGTAACACGGGTTCGATTCCCGTCGGAGTCATATGGCGTCGTAGCCAAGTGGTAAGGCAATGGTCTGCAACACCAGTATCCACCGGTTCAAATCCGGTCGACGCCTCTTCTTTCCCGGAAACAGATAGTTTCTGGGATTTTTCTTTTTCAAAATTATTTCAAAAAAGCTGCCGGTTCTGTTTGCTTCGGCAGCTTTTTTGAAAATATCATTCTTTTTTAATTTTCTTTTTCTTTCACATAGTCTTCGTACACATACGCCGTTTTTCCCTCATACGAAATCTTGTACCATCCGTTCTCTTTTCCGAGCATTTCCACTTCTTCCCCTGTCGTCAGAGCTCCGATAACCTGGCTTGTGCTGACGTTGGGTTCTGTACGTACATTGACCGGTGAGATACAGGTGACGGTTTTCTTACCCTTCTGCTTTTTCACGCCATCCGAATTATTTTCTGCTTCCAGCGCTCTTTTCTGCTCCTGGCAGGCCGTCTGAAATGTTTCTGTCAGCAGCTCATTGTCCGGGAACTGCAGAGACTCCAGTATTTCCGGCACGATTTGCTGTGTATCGTTGCTGCCGTTTCCTTTTTTCCATATAATCTGATACCCTTCATTCTCCGTTTTCACTCCGCAGAAAAATGCGGTCGGAATCTGCAGGGAATTTTTTACCTGGAAACGATAAAAGGAACTCTCGTTATCTTTTCCTTCGTTAGCTGTTTTCACCATAAAATCGCTGATGCTGTTTTCCCCTGTTATTTCATTCGGGTAGAGCAAATTTTCAGCGCTCTCTTCGTCCTCCGGAAAATCCATAAGCGCTACTTTTGCCATTCCTTCCCGATACGATATCTCAAGACTTTCCCCATCTTCCGATATGAAACTACATTGGATTTTCTCATCTCTCATTACATTCCAGCCTTCTGGAAGTGTGATTATAATATTCTGGTATGTAGAAAGAAACTCTTTTTCACCATCTTCTGACTCATCCTGGACATTGGATGCTCTTTCGGAGACAGCCGATGAATTCTCCTTTTCCACCTGCTGGTTGCCACATCCCATTACCACAATAGTTGTCATCAGAAGAACAGCTAAACAGTTTTTTCTGTTTCTCATGTACAATTTCCTTTCTTGACAGTTCCGTCTTTATTTTCTGTCAGAAAATTTCTTTTGCTTATTGTATCACAACTATTTTTGCACTGTAAAGAGTGCGTTCCTTCCCTCCTGCTTTGATTTTCTTTATGCAAAAAAATCTCCAACCAGATTGAGGTTCCCTCCCCCTCAAATCCAGTTGAAGATTTTTCTTATCTTTTTTATTTTACTTCTGTAAATTCGACCCGGATACTCTCATACTCTCCCAGCACCTGATGCAGGGTCAGCCCCGCACGGTTCCAGGTACGGCCAAGGCGGACTTCCTGGTCCAGGCTGCAGCGGTACAGCTTATCCTCTGCCAGTCCGCACACTTTCGTGTGAACCGGAAGCATATTTCCTTCTGCGTCGGTTTTTACGATCGTGAGCAGTGCACGGCTCTGATCTTTTGCCACAAACTCCCATGCCATGAAATCCTGTTTTTTCAGTCCGGTCAGACGGTAATACAGGCCTTCGTGTGTGAGCTCGTAATATTCATGCATCGCAGCAACCTGCTCTTTTACCATCTCTTTTTCTTCCTCTGAAATCTTATTCAGATCCATCTCATATCCAAAGCTTCCTGCCAGTGCCACATCGCCTCTTGTCCGGAACGGTGTCACGCGGCCTGTCTGATGGTTCGGGCATACCGAAACGTGGGAGCCGACGGTGCTGATCGGATAGAAGAACGAGCTTCCGTACTGGATGGAAAGACGGTTGATCGCATCGGTATTATCACTGCACCAGATCTGCGGGGAGTAATACATCATACCGGCATCATATCGTCCGCCGCCTCCGCTGCAGCCCTCAAGCAGCAGATCCGGGCATGCGGCAAGGAAACGCTCGAGCAGATCATAAACGCCGAGTACGTAGCGGTGATACAGCTCCCCGTTTCTGTTCTGAGCTGCCACATGGCTGTAAACATCGCAGACGCTGCGGTTCATATCCCATTTGACATAATCGATCTTTGCATCATGAACAATGGTTGTCAGACGCTCCAGCAGATACTCACGCACATCCTCACGCGTCATATCAAGTACAAGCTGATTTCTGCTGTGGTTCGGCACACGGCCAGGAATTGCAAATGCCCAGTCCGGATGTGCACGGTAAAGATCACTGTCCTCGGAAATCATCTCCGGCTCAAACCAGAGACCGAATTTCATGCCCATCCTATGGATTTTTTCTGCAAGCTGCGCCATGGAGCCGTTCATCTTTTTCTCGTTGACGAACCAGTCGCCGAGGCCACTGTTATCATCCTCTCGTTTTCCAAACCAGCCATCGTCAAGCACCAGCATCTCAATGCCAAGCTTTTGCGCCTGCTCTGCAATTTTCAGAATTTTTTCTTCGTTGAAATCAAAATAGGTTGCTTCCCAGTTGTTGATCAGAATCGGTCGTTTGGCATGCTTGTATGCGCCGCGGCAGATATGCTCGCGGATGATCTCATGATACTGCTGTGACAGTTTGGTAAGGCCGGTTCCGGAATAGCTTAAGATTGCCTGCGGGGTATCGAACGCCTCTCCTTTTTCCAGATGGAAGCAGAAATTGGTCGGATGAATACCCATCTGAAAACGGGTCTGATTTTTCTGATCCTTCTGTGCTGCCGCAACAAAGTTTCCGCTGTAAACGAGGCATGCGCCGATGCAGGAACCGTGTGTCTCACCCGCACCCTCCTCGCAGAGGATCACAGCCGGATTGTAATGATGGCTCGATGTACCGCGGGTGCTGCCGATCTCGACTTTTGCATGCTGCACCGGAATCCGCTCTGCCGTGCGCTCCATCGCATGACGACCCGAGAAATAAATCATCTCATAATTTTCATACATCAGATCCATGCTGAATGACAGCATTTTTTCCAGCTCAATCGCCGTTTCTCCGTGATTTTCGAGTCTTGCCGCTCTCGTAATTACATTTTCATTTTCAAATACACCGTAAAACAGCTTCAGCACAATATCGGAAGCCTTCTCCGTCATTGTAATAACAAGAGTCTCGCCTTTTTCTTTCTCTGTATCGTACAGCGCCGGCATTCCCGGAATGGCATAGGAATGATCCAGAATTTCGAACGAATCGAAACGGAAATCTGCTGCAAAGCTGCCGTCCGCGTGGCGGATATCAATCATATCATCACGGAAATCACCGACACCACTTCCCGGAATTTCCTGCGGAAGTGTATCAAGAGAATATTTTCGGTTAGGGCCTGCTTCCTCCGGATTTCCTGCAAATCCCATATCCGTACAGAAAATCAGACCGGAAAGATTTTCCTCACCGATTTTTTCTCCATAGTAGAGATGCAGAAGCACATTTTTGTCATCTGCGAACATCTGGTAACTGCTGTCTTTTGTCTGGAGGGTAAATAACCGTCCATTTTCACTTACTTTGATTGCCATGATTTTTTCTCCTTTATCTTATCGCATTTTTTCGGGCTGCTCACACCAAAATCACTTTCTTACATACCCGAACAGCAAGTGTTCCGGTGCTGTGTGAACCGCAAAGGCTGCTACTCCGGGCCTTTGATTTCCTACAGCGGCTTGCAGTATCCTGCAAAACACGATATAATTTTACTGACATTTCGGAATCTCATCCTTTTGTGACATTCCGGCTTTTCTGATGATTCATTTTGTGAGGTATACTTATGGAAACTTCCTGGACACTTCCCGTCCAAAAGCATAAATTTTCGGATCTTTATCTCTGTTTCTGCGGTTACGAAGCCTGCCAGCCACTGCACAGCTACGGCCCGGCTGTCCGCCCCAATTACGTGATCCACTATATTATTTCCGGGAAAGGCACTTTTACCATCGGAAACCGCACTTACCGTTTAACCGCCGGACAGGGCTTTTTCCTGATGCCAAATGTCCGCACCTACTATGAAGCCGATGCGGATGATCCCTGGACATATCTCTGGATCGGTTTTGACGGCGAAAAAGCTGCCTCTTATGTACAGGAACTCGGTCTTTCCGAGGAGCACCCTGTCTACCAGTGCAACTTTTCCGGTGAACTGCAGTCCCTCTTGTTTCAGATGCAGAAGCACAATACCTATGACACCTCGGACCAGTATCTTCTGGAAGGCTGTCTGTACCAGTTTTTCTCAATTCTTTCCCGCGAAATCACGCTTGCCGATCCTTCTGCACGGGAGAGCGGCAATCTTTACGTGGAAAAAGCTGTTGAGTTTATCCGAAATAATTATTCCAATGAAATTCTTGTCTCGGATATTGCCAGATATGTATGCATCAACCGGAGTTACCTTTATACCCTGTTTCAGAAATATCTCCATACCTCACCGCAGGACTATCTTTCTTCCTGCCGGATCACGCGTGCGCTCGAGCTTTTATCGTATACGGATCTCTCCATCGAAACGGTCGCTTTTTCCTGTGGTTACCGGAATGCCGAAGTTTTTACCAAAGCCTTCCGCCAGAAGCAGGGCATGACGCCAAGTGCCTATCGGAAAAAGTTCCGCCTTGACACGACTCCTGACTCTGCACATATTCCGTGATCTGTCTGATTTTATTATAACGAAATCTTTCTTCCATGAACAGGAAGAAATGTTATGGAAAACCGTTAAAATGTTAGATGGCGTTTCTTAATGGCTACAGACAGCAAAAAAGCGATACAGCTATGATTTCTCATTTCTGTATCGCTTCTTCATCTTAGCTCCCCGAGTTGGGCTCGAACCAACAACCCTTCGGTTAACAGCCGAATGCTCTACCATTGAGCTATCGAGGAATACCTCAGGAATCTTTCCCTGACAATTGTTACTATAGCACAATCTTTTTCGAAAAACAAGTATTTTGCAGAAAATAATTACAAAAAGCCACCGGATCTCTCCGATGGCCTTTCCGATATACCTTCAAAACCGCATACACTACACATCTATCATTCCATTTCTGTGAACACAACCAATTAGGTCAAGCCCTCGACCGATTAGTAACAGTCAGCTCCATGCCTTACGGCACTTCCACCCCTGCCCTATCTACCTCGTCGTCTTCAAGGGGTCTTACTTCTTTAAGAATGGGATATCTCATCTTGAGGGGGGCTTCACGCTTAGATGCCTTCAGCGTTTATCCCTTCCCGACTTGGCTACCCGGCCGTGAACCTGGCGGTTCAACCGGTACACCAGAGGTCAGTCCATCCCGGTCCTCTCGTACTAAGGACAGCTCCTCTCAAATATCCTACGCCCACGCCGGATAGGGACCGAACTGTCTCACGACGTTCTGAACCCAGCTCGCGTACCGCT